>Ga0208595_1000561_pt1 | contig 13732 bp, 10 predicted proteins | sample LakMenEpi28Jun11_FD_150742 | JGI IMG/M metagenome (GOLD analysis project Ga0208595, IMG submission 150742) | Freshwater microbial communities from Lake Mendota, WI - 28JUN2011 deep hole epilimnion (SPAdes) | ecosystem: Environmental > Aquatic > Freshwater > Lake > Epilimnion/Euphotic zone ...
GTTTCTGTTAGAGTTCAAGAACCCGTTTTTGAAAGTCAAACTAAAACAAAACTTGGTTCTCAAAACGTAGCTGATGGTGGCCCAAGTATGAAGAATTTTATCACAGAATTTTTAGCAAAAGAATTGGATAATTTTTTACATAGGAATCCAAATGTGGCAGATGCTTTAAAGAAAAGAATTGAGCAAAACGAACGTGAACGAAAAGAACTAGCAGGGATCAAGAAGCTTGCGAATGAACGCGCTAAAAAAGCCAATTTACATAATAAAAAATTGAGAGATTGTAGAGTACACTTAAATGACGAATTGCCATCTAAGAATAAAGAAATCTTTATTTCAACACAGCAAAATAGCACCCTATTTATTACGGAAGGGGATTCTGCAAGTGGTAGCATAACAAAGTCTAGAAATGTGGATACCCAAGCGGTATTTAGTTTAAGGGGTAAACCTCTGAATGCATTTGGTTTAACTAAGAAAGTTGTATACGAGAATGAGGAGTTTAACTTATTGCAACATGCGTTAAATATTGAAGACGGATTAGAAGGGCTTCGTTATAACAATATAGTCATTGCCACAGATGCCGATGTGGATGGCATGCACATTCGTTTATTGATGTTGACATTCTTTTTGCAGTTCTTCCCAGACTTAGTAAAAAGAGGGCATGTATTTGTTTTAGAAACACCATTGTTCCGTGTTAGAAACAAGCAAAAGACCATTTATTGCTATGATGAATCCGAAAAGCAAAAAGCAATTGCTGAATTAGGCAATAAGCCTGAAATAACTCGATTCAAAGGATTGGGCGAGATCAGTCCCGAAGAGTTTGGTAAATTCATCAATGCAGACATTAAATTAGCACCAGTTATTTTAGAACAAGGTGATCATATTCAACATTTGTTAGAATATTATATGGGAAAAAATACCCCAGAAAGACAGGAGTTTATTATCAATAATTTAAAAGTTGAATTAGATAAAGCAAATGATACACATAGTATTTAATACCGCAGATATAGCTGCATTAGAACAGGCTATTGAATTAGATGAATCTTTATCAGGTAAGATCATTGAGATCAAGGACGACTATGCAGTTGGCCCTTTATTGGACATTTATGAAACTGAAGGTTATCAAGCAAGAAGAGATTGGTGGAAAGAGGTGTTAATGCATTCTCCATATGAAGATCAATTAGATATTGTAGATGATAAATTAACAGTACATCAATTAATCAATTCATTGACGCATGATGAAAATGAATTGATTTGGATTTGGATGGGGCAGAATGCACACGATGTATCTGGCTATTATTGGCTAATGAGTCAGTTTAAAGAATACCAAAGCAGAATTCATGTTTTGTATTTAAATAATCTACCTTTTTTAAACGAGAAAGGTCAATTATTTTATCCAACGCATTTAAGTCAAATTCAACCTAAAGAGTTTTTAAAAGCTAAAAAATTAGCTAGACCAATTACTTTAAGTGAGTTTGAATTAGATCCAGATGAATGGAAGAAATTATGTCAAGAAAATGAAGGAGTTCGTTTTTTAGAAGGGGGCAAGAAATTGGTTAGCATGCATCTTAGTTGTTACGACAAAGAAATTTTATCCTTGCTTACAAAGAATGCACAAAAATTACCAAGTGCTTTATCCAATATCATGGCTAAATTAAAAGTTAAATTGGGTGATGCATTTATTGTAGCTCGATTAAAAGCGATGGAAGAAGCAGGTAAAATAGTATTTGTTGGATCTTGGACTAAGGGGTGGAAAGATATGGTTGTTCAAATGCCAGGGGGTTCTTCTATTGTAAATGAAACAGAAGATTAAAGTATATGCTTGTACAAGTATCACCAATTGATGTTAAAGCAGTAGATGAAAGAGGTGCATTGCATTATTTTGAGACAGATAGAACGGGTGAATTTTTATTGGTGTATAGAAATGCGGGTACTGTAAGTGGACAACATTATCATAAAGGGATTTCGGCTGGTAAAAATCCAGAAGACATGCTTTTAGTGCAAGGAAAAGCAAATTTGCACTGGAAGGATTTAGAAACAAATGAAGAAAAAACAATTGAATTGATTGCGCCAACAAGGGTTAAAATTCCTGCAAATATTTGGCATGAATTAACTGCAATTACTGACATTGTTTTTATTGAATTAAATAGTTTAAGTGAGGGCAGTGAAGATACCTTTCGGATCTAGTCTTTGCGAATTAGTATAGTTATGGCAAAAGAGAAAAATTTAAGTAGGGTTACAGAGAATGAATCTGGCGTACAAGGACAGTATAAAAACTGGTTCTTAGACTACGCTTCCTATGTGATTTTGGAAAGAGCGGTTCCTGCAATTGAAGATGGTTTGAAGCCAGTTCAAAGAAGGATCCTTCATGCCATGAAAGAAATGGATGACGGTAGATTCAATAAAGTGGCCAATATTATTGGGCAAAGTATGCAGTATCATCCCCATGGTGATGCAAGTATTGGAGATGCATTGGTGAATATTGGGCAAAAGAATTTATTAGTCGAAACCCAAGGAAACTGGGGTGATGTAAGAACTGGAGATTCAGCAGCCGCCTCTCGTTATATCGAAGCTAGATTAAGCAAATTCGCACTTGAAGTTGCTTTTAATGCAAAGACAACAGACTGGGCTTTGAGTTATGATGGACGAAAACAAGAACCTGTTACTTTACCAATGAAGTTTCCGCTTTTATTGGCTCAAGGTGCGGATGGTATTGCAGTTGGTTTATCCACTAAAATATTGCCACATAATTTCAATGAATTATTAGAGGCATGTATTAAATATTTAAGAGGACGTAAGTTTGAATTATTACCAGACTTTCAAACAGGGGGTATGGTGGATGCTTCGGCATACAATGATGGAAAAAGAGGTGGAAAAATAAGGGTGAGAGCTCATATAGAAGAACTAGATAAGAAGACATTGGTCATTAAAGATGTACCCTACGGAGTTACAACTACTCAATTGATGGAAAGCATTACCAAGGCCAATGACCAAGGTAAAATAAAAATCAAAAAAGTAATTGATGTCACAGCCGCTCAAGTAGAAATTCAAATTGATTTAGCCGCTGGTATATCACCAGATATTACCATTGATGCTTTATATGCTTTTACAGATTGTGAAATTAGTTTATCACCTAATGCATGTGTGATTGTAAATCAACGCCCACAATTTTTAGGCGCAAGTGATTTATTAAAACATTCAGTTGACCATACCAAAGCATTATTGAAATCTGAACTTGAAATTCATTTACAAGAACTATTGGATAAATGGCATTTCACAAGTTTAGAAAAAATATTCTTCGAAGAAAAGATTTACCAGGAACTAGAGAAAAAACACCTTAATTGGGAAAAAGTTATTGATGCCATTGATAAAGCTTTTGAACCTTTTAAAAAGAAATTCAAAAAACCAATTGAAAGAACGGATTTATTGAAATTGACAGACAAGCCTGTTAGAAGAATTTATAAACTAGATATTGAAGATTTAATTGCTCAAATTAAATCTATCGAGGCTGAAATTAAAGAAGTTAAAAACAACCTCGAAAATTTAGTAGACTATGCCGTAAGTTATTATGAGAATTTACAAAAGAAATACGGCAAAGGCAAAGAGCGTAAAACAGAACTTAAAGAGTTTGACACCATTCAAGTAAAGCAGGTTGCAATTGCAAATACAAAACTTTATATCAATAGAGCAGAAGGTTTTATAGGAACTAGTTTAAAGAAAGACGAATTCCTTTGTGACTGTACAGATTATGACGATATCATTGCATTTACAAAAGGTGGTACCATGAAAGTGGTCAAAGTATCTGACAAAATATTTATTGGCAAGGATATCCTTCATGCTGCTGTATTCCAGAAAAATGATGAACGCACTACTTACAATATGATTTATGTAGATGGCGCTTCTGGTATTAGTTACGCTAAACGTTTTAATGTGACAGGTATCACTAGAGACAAAGAATATGTATTGGCAAAAAATTTAGACAAATCTAAAGTGCATTATTTGTCCATCAATGCCAATGGTGAAGCAGAATCGGTGAAAATAATTTTAAGTCCAAATTGTAGTGCAAGAATCAAGGAATTTGACTTCTTCTTTGAAACATTAGAAGTAAAAGGAAGAACCAGTGTAGGTAATCAGGTTACAAAATACCCTGTGAAAGTGGTTAAGTTAAAAGAAGCAGGTAAAAGTACTTTAGTAGGAAGAAAATTATGGTTTGACGATAAGTTTGGTAGATTAAATACCGAGGAGAAGGGATTGTACTTAGGCACCTTCGAAGATGAGAAATTAATTGTGATTTACAAGGATGGTTATTACGAAGTAACCGATACTGAATTAACTCAAAGGTTTGATCCAGAGAAAGTAATGTTCATGGAGAAATTCAATCCATTGAAAGTAATTACTGCCGTTTATTTAGATAAAGAAAAATTACAGTTCAATATCAAGCGTTTTAAAATAGAAACATCAACACTTAAAACACCATTTTCTTTTATTAAAGAAGGCAATGGTAATTATGTAGCTGCTGTGACAACGCATGTTGAACCAGTCTTGGTAGTAGAATCAGGTAAGGGGACACAACTCAGAAAAGCAAAGTTCAAAGTGAGTAAAATGGTAGATGTGATGGGGTCTAAAGCAGTTGGTACCAAATTGGTGGATTTTAGTAAATCCATTGAAATGCAGTGGGAAAATAAAGTGGTCATTAAAGATCCTAACGACGAACAGCCAGAATTGTTCTAATTTTATATAAAATAAGTATATGTCAACCATCAATGTAGGTCAATTCAATTTAATGCGCGTAGACCGAAAAGTGGATTTTGGTTTTTATATGGACGATGGTGCCGAAGGGATTTTGTTGCCAAAACGTTTTGTGCCTTCTGGATTACAAGTGGATGACACCATTAGTGTATTTGTATACCATGACTCAGACAATAGATTAATAGCCACCACACAAGAACCATTTGCTGTTGTTGGAGACATCGCTGCGTTAAAAGTGGTTGCTATTACCAATCAAGGGGCTTTTTTGGATTGGGGTTTAATGAAGGATTTATTTGTCCCTGTTTCTCAGCAATTATCGAGTATGCGCTTGGGTGGTAAGTATTTGGTTAAACTATACTTGGACAAACAAACAGGAAGGGTTGCTGCAACAGAAAAGATAGACAATCAAATTAGCAATGATATCCTTACAGTAAAAGAAGGAGAGAAAGTTAAACTACAGGTTTATCGTGAATCGGATATTGGCTATGTGGTTATTGTAAACCAAGTACATCAAGGATTGGTATATAAAAACGAGGTTTTTACTCATTTACATATTGGTCAAATGATTGAGGAAGGTTTTGTAAAAAAAATTAGAGAAGATAATAAGTTGGATATTGGAATTGGAAAGCAAGGTGTAGAGAAATTAGATGATGATCAAGTTAAATTGATTCAGTTATTAAAATTACACAAAGGCTTCTTACCTTATCATGACAAATCCTCTCCCGAAGATATCTATGCTTTTTTTGGCATTAGTAAGAAAGCTTTTAAAATGAATGTTGGAATCTTGTATAAAGCAAAAAAAATTACAATAGAAGATGGTGGCATTCGATTAGTGCCTGAAGTAATTGAACAAGCTCCAACTTCATAATTTGCAATAGCTTAAATTAAAAATTGAATGACCATTATTATTTAAATCAAATTATAATATTATGTCTAGAGAAGTGTATATCGTAGCCGCTGTAAGAACTCCAATGGGATCCTTTGGAGGGTCATTAAAAAGTTTAACTGCAACACAATTAGGTGCAGTTGCAATTAAAGGTGCAATGGACAAAATCAATTTGGATATTAATTTAGTCGACGAAGTTTATATGGGTTCTGTAATACAAGCAGGTTTAGGTCAAGCACCAGCAAGACAAGCAGCTAAATTGGCTGGTTTGCCAGATAAAGTTATTTGTACAACCATCAATAAAGTATGTGCTAGTGGCATGAAGTCAATTGCTTTGGCTGCTCAAAATATTCTATTAGGCGATGCAGATATTGTTGTTGCAGGTGGTATGGAAAGCATGAGTAATGTGCCTTTCTACAATATGCATCAACGTTGGGGAAACAAATATGGTGACACAACTATGTTAGACGGATTGGCTAAAGATGGTTTAGTAGATGTGTATGATCAAGTGGCGATGGGCAATTTCGCCGATTTATGTGCTACAGAACATCAAATTTCAAGAGAAGAACAAGATGCATTTGCTATTGGTAGCTATACAAAATCTCAGGCTTCTATTGAGAAAGGTTTGTTTGTGAATGAAATTATCCCAGTAGTGATCCCTCAAAGAAAAGGTGACCCAATCACTATTGATAAGGACGAAGAACCATTTAATGTAAAGTTTGATAAAATTGCAAGTTTAAATCCTGCTTTTAGTAAAACCGGTACTGTAACTGCAGCCAATGCAAGTACAATGAATGATGGTGCTGCAGCCCTTATATTAATGAGTGGTGAAAAAATGAATGCACTTGGTTTAAAACCATTGGCTAAAATTACTAGTTATGCAGATGCAGAACATGATCCTAAATGGTTCACGACTGCGCCATCTTTAGCATTACCTAAGGCTTTAAAAAAAGCCAATTTAACATCTAATGACATCAACTTTTTTGAATTCAATGAAGCATTTTCTGTAGTTGGAGTTGTGAATACCAAATTATTAAATTTAGATCCATCTAAAGTGAATATCAGGGGAGGTGCAGTTTCATTGGGTCATCCACTAGGATGTAGTGGTGCTAGAATCATTGTGACTTTAACCCATATTCTACAAGACCATCAAGCAAAATATGGCGCAGCAGCTATTTGTAATGGAGGTGGAGGCGCAAGTGCGATGATTATAGAAAGGATTTAAGTTCGTCCATCATAATACCATAGTGGCTCTCATCATAAATGCATTCCCCATCCTTTATTAAAAGTAATTGAGGGGACTCATGATGTACTTGAAAAAAATTAGCTATCTCTGCAGAAATTGGCCTATAATTAAGTAGGTCTAAATAGTGGAAATCAACGTTTTCAGGTACTTCTCCGCGCTCAAAACGATCTAAAGCCATCCTGCTAATACTACAAGTGGTACTGTGCTTAAAGATCACCTGAGGGGTGTTATATGAAGCTGCTTTAATTTGTTCTAATTGTTCTATCGTGTTGATTGGATGCCAATTCATTTGAGCTGATTTAAGGTGTAAAATTACACCATTCTTTTGAAGTATTTTAACCTGAATCTGACATTTTCAGTAGCATATTGATTAACTTCGGTTTATAATTATCCCTATGCGTTTACAACTTTCCCAGCCAATCTGTTTTATTGATTTAGAAACGACAGGCGTCAATGTCAGCACTGATAAAATTGTTGAAATTGCCATTGTAAAAATCATGCCAGATGGTTCAAAATCAGTAAAGAGAAAGTTGATTCATCCAGAAATGCCCATTCCAGCTGCTACAACTGCTGTTCATGGCATTACAGATGAAATGGTAAAAGATGCACCTACATTTAAGCAAGTGGCCAATGAGATTAAACAATTTTTAGAAGGGGCAGATTTAGCAGGATACAATAGCAATCGTTTTGATATTCCTATGTTAAATGAGGAGTTTTTAAGGGCTGGCATTTCTGTAGATATTGAATCCAGGAAATTATTAGATGTTCAAAAAGTATTTCATATGATGGAACAGCGCACATTGACAGCTGCGTATAAGTTTTATTGTAATAAAAGCTTAGAAGATGCCCATACAGCCGAGGCAGATGCAACCGCAACTTGGGAGGTATTAGAGGCACAATTAGAACGATATCCTGTTATAGGAAATACAGTGGAGTCAATTGTGAAATTCACGGGAGAAGACCTAATTGTAGATTTTGCCCGTCGTTTTATTATGGAAAATGGTGTTGAAGTCTTCAATTTTGGTAAGCACAAGGGTAAACCAGTTACCCAGGTTTTAAAGGAAGAGCCTCAATACTATGACTGGATGATGAAAGGAGACTTTGCTTTGCATACCAAACAGAAACTAACAGAGATTTTAAATAGAACCATTTTAAATAAATAATTTATATTTAAACCTTAAAAAGGTAAAAAACTATATCCCCCCAATAGAAAGTGAAGAAAATTGTCATCATACCAACTTTTAATGAAAAAGAAAATATTGCTGCAATCATTCATGCAGTGATTGTTCTAGGCAATCAATACCATGTTTTAGTGGTGGATGATGGTTCTCCAGATGGCACTGCCTCAATTGTTAAAGAGATGATGCAAGCGCATCCTGATAAAGTTTTTATCCAAGAAAGAAAAGGAAAATTAGGTCTAGGCACAGCATATATACACGGATTTAAATGGGCTTTAGAAAATCAATATGATTATATTTTTGAGATGGATGCGGACTTTTCTCATAATCCATTAGACTTAGATAGGTTATTAGCAGCATGTGAAAATGGTGCAGATATGGCTATTGGAAGCAGGTATGTGAAAGGGGGTGCAACAGAAAATTGGCCATTAGATAGATTGATCTATTCAAAAGGGGGGTCACTTTATACAAGAATTATTACAGGCATGCCGGTGAAAGATCCAACAGCTGGGTTCATTTGTTATAAGCGTAAAGTGCTTGCTTCAATGCAATTAGATCATATTCAATTTATCGGATACGCATTTCAAATTGAAATGAAATTTGCCTCATGGCGTTTAGGCTTTAAATTAAAGGAAGTGCCTATCACATTCATCGATAGAAAAATAGGCGTAAGCAAGATGTCTAAAGGCATTATTAAAGAAGCAATTCTTGGTGTTTTAAGCATGCAATGGCAATCCTTTACAGGTCGTTTTATCAAACAAATTAAGCGTGACCAGTCTTAAGCGTTCTTTAATACAATTACATGTATTTGTTTTCTTGGCTGGATTAACAGCGCCTCTCGGCAATTTGATTCAATTGAATGGTTTATATATTGTCTTTTATAGAATTTTATTGACAGTACTTGCACTTTCGCCAATATACTTATTGCACCAACAGCCAAACAAGGTAAGCTTAAAAGAAAAAGGATGGCTGATGTTCATAGGCGTTCTTATTTCAATTCATTGGGTTTGTTTTTATGGAAGCATTAAATTGGCGAATGTCTCGGTTGCTTTGGTGTGTATTTCCTGCGTAGGGCTATTTACGGCAATACTTGAACCTTTGCTATTCAAAACGAAATTTATATGGAGTGAATTATTGATTGGTTTACTTAGCCTAATTGGAATATTATTTATTTTTCAGTTTGATATTCAATTTAGAACAGGTATTTTGGTAGGTTTAGTATCCGCATTATTTGCCTCCATTTTTACCATTTTCAACAAAAGATTAACCGCTCAATATACCACACAAACCATCCAGACTTTCGAGATGCTTGGTGGTTTAGGGTTTCTAGCTGTTGTTATATTTGGGATGAATCAATACCAACATGCTACATTTTTGCTTCCAACTAAAAGTGACTGGTTCTGGCTTATTATTTTATCATTGGTATGTACTGTATTGGCTAATCATTTGATGCTTAGTGCGCTCAAGAAAATTAGTGCATTTACGCTGAATGTTTCATTAAATCTAGAGCCAGTTTATGGTATCATCATTGCGATCATTTTGTTTCAAGAACATAAACAAATGGGGAAGGGTTTTTTTATTGGCATGAGCTTAATCGCTATATCTGTTATGCTTCAGATGCTTCGTGTTATGCGTCAGCAAAAAACAAAATAGATTCTTATTTCTATTAAAACATTTCGTAAATTAGGTACTCAAATAAACCTATATGAAGCGAATTGTCTACTCTATTTTTTTGGTATTACTATCCATTTCTAGTCAAGCACAAAAAAAACCTCTAGATCATACCGTATATGACCAATGGCAATCTATAAGAGATGTGCTTTTGTCCAATGACGGTAATTGGATGTCTTATACAGTTGCCCCGCAAGAAGGGGATAATATCTTGTATATAAAGCACCTAAAAACGAATCAAAGTTTTAATATAGATCGAGGAGCACAAGCAAAATTTACAGAAAACAACGCATTTTTAATTGCAAAAATCAAACCTAAGTTTGATGAAACAAGAAAAGCTAAGATTGCAAAGAAGAAGCCAGAAGAAATGCCAAAAGATAGTTTGGTTATCTTAACATTATCCAATGGTAACATCAATAAAATACCAGCAGTTAAAAGTTTTCAAATCCCTGAATTTGGAAATGATTTAATAGCTTATTTAAGTGATCCAAAAACAGACATCAAAAAGGAAGGCGCGAATCTTTATTTTAGAGACTTAAATTCAGAACAAGAAAGGGTTTATAGTAATATTACAGACTATGCTATGCATCCTAAAGGGGAAGGTCTAATGATGTATCAAATCAAGACAAAAGCAAATGAAGCCAAAATACTTTTAGCCTCTATTGCAGATACGAATACAAAGACAATCAATAGTCGTTTCTATTCTGCAACCAACTTTACTTGGGACGAAGACGGTAAACAGTTAGCTTATTTAATAGAAAGAGATAGTACAGACAAGGCATTACAGAAGAATTATACACTTGCATATTTTACACCTGAAATGGATACGTCGAAATTTGTTTTTAATAAAGCAAATGTTGTAATGCCCAATCAATATACCATTGGAGGGGATAAAAAAATAACTTTTAGTAAATCAGGTGCAATATTAAGTTTTGGAGTTCAACCTATTTTGCCTGTGAAAGATACTAGTTTACCTGAATTCGATAGAGTTAGCCTAGATATCTGGAACTACACCGATGCGAATTTACAGTCCACTCAATTAAAAAGTCTTGAGACTAGTTTGAAGAGTACAGAAGCTGTTATTTATAGACCTTCAAGTAATTTATTTACTTATCTAGGAAAAATCAACGATCGTCAAATTCAAATGACCATGGAAGGGGATGGACAAATCGCGATTGCGAATATTGATTCAAATTATACCATTGCAAGCCAATGGGAGGGTTACGGAAAAAGAGATTTATATGCATTGAATACCAAGACTGGTCAAAAACAATTAATTCAAAAAGGACTAAAAAGTAGTTTGGTCACCCCTTCTTATGACGGCAGTTTAGTGGTATTTTATGATGAAATATCAAAACAATTTAAGTCATACAATACAACCACATTGCAGACTAAACAAATTGCCAAAGACATTCAATTTCCATTATATGACGAGGACAATGATGTACCTGACGATCCAAAAGCATATGGAATAGCCATGTGGATGGATAATCATACACATTTTATACTTTATGACCGTTATGATCTTTGGTTAGTGGATGCAATTGGTATGAATGCTTCTGTATTATTAACCAAGGGTCGCCCCTCTAAAAATGAATACCGTTTTGTAAATTTAGATGCAGATAAAAAAGTGATTGGTTTTAAAGATCAAATTTTATTAAGAGTATACAACGAAATCAATAAAAATGAAGGCCTTGCTATGTTGGACTTAGCGAATAAATCTTTATTTACAATCACAGATATTCCAATGCATTTAACCACTATTGTTGGTGCAAAGAAATCAAATCAAATGCTTGTGATGCAAGAAGATGAAAAAAATGCTGCAAATATCTATCCTTATACATTTGCACAGCAAAAACAAGCTTCAGTTGCACTCAGTTCCATCAATCCGCAACAAGCAAATTATAATTGGATGCAATCTCAATTAGTGAAATGGAAAGCTTATACAGGTAAAACTGCAGAGGGTGTTTTATACTTACCAGAAGATTTTGATGCAAAAAAGAAATATCCAATGATTGTTTATTTCTATGAAAGAAACAATCAAACCCTTCATAACTATCTTGCTCCGTCTCCGACACCTTCTAGATTGAATATTCCATTCTTTGTAAGCAGAGGCTATGTAGTATTTGTCCCAGATATCTGGTACAAGAAAGGCTATCCTGGTCAAGGTGCTTACGATTATATTGTAAGTGGAACTAGAGCAATGGTACAAAAGGGTTTTATTGATAGTACTAGAATTGGATTACAAGGTCAAAGTTGGGGAGGGTATCAAATTGCATACTTAATTACCAAAACCAATTTATATGCTGCTGCTTGGGCAGGTGCTCCGGTTGTGAATATGACAAGTGCTTATGGTGGCATTCGATGGGGTGCTGGTATTAATAGACAATTTCAATATGAAAAAACACAAAGCCGTATAGGTGCTAATTTATGGGAACGTCCAGATTTATACATTAAAAATTCTCCTCTTTTTGAATTAAATAAAGTGAAGACACCAATTGTAATTATGAGTAATGATGCAGATGATGCTGTGCCTTGGTATCAAGGTATCGAAATGTTTACAGCTATGCGAAGATTATCAAAACCAATCTGGATGCTAGTGTATAATAATGAAGCCCATAATTTAGTAGAAAGAAAAAATAGAAAAGATATTCAAATTAGAGAACAACAGTTCTTTGATCATTATTTAAAAGGTGCACCGATGCCTATATGGATGTCCAAAGGTGTTCCTGCCATTATGAAAGGAAGAGATTTAGGATTAGGTTACTAATACACAGAAGATTTAATTACCTACTAATTACAAAAAAATAAAGCCCCAAATTGGGGCTTTATTTTTTATTGGAAATATTTTAATTAAACATATTGGAACCATTGTCTATTTGGATCCCATTGTTCAAAAGCCTTTGCAACTGCAGAAAGGAAACTTGAACCCATTGCACCATCTACAATTCTGTGATCATAGCTCATAGATAAGTACATCATATGACGAACAAGAATAGCGTCTCCCGAAGGTGTTTCTATCACCACTGGACGTTTTTTAATTGCACCTAAAGCAAGTATGGCAACTTGAGGCTGTGGTATAATAGGTGTTCCCATGATGGATCCAAAAGTACCTACATTGGTTACCGTAAAAGTACCACCCTGTGTATCCTGAGGTTTTAATTGATTATTTCTAGCAGCATTTGCTAAATTATTAACAGCCTTACTTAAACCAACAATGCTCAATTGATTCGCGCCTTTAATCACTGGCACAATTAAGTTGCCTGATGGAAGGGCAGTAGCCATTCCAATATTAATGTCCTTCTTTAAAATGATATTTTCACCTTGTAAACTACAATTGATGTAAGGAAATTGCTCTAAAACTTTTGCAATACATTCCATGAACATTGGAGTAAATGTCAATTTAGTACCTTCTCTTTTTTCAAATAGTTGTTTCACTTTTTCTCTCCATACAACCATATTGGTAACATCTGCTTCCACAAATGAAGTAACATGTGGACTAGTTTGAACGCTTTCAACCATATGCTTTGCTATAAGCTTACGCATACGATCCATTTCAATTATTTCGGTATTACCTGTAATGATCACTTCATCTGGACTAGCAAATTTCCCTGCACCATTAGATGCATTAAATCCATAGTCTGCTGGTGGGAAAGTATTTGAACTATTCGCATTTGAAGTTGAAGGAGGAACAGAAGCTTGAGCTTGAGTTGTTACGTTATTGTTATTTTCAGCAACTGTTGTTTGAACAGTATTTATTGGCGCTTGAATAAGCCCTGCTTTTTTCTGAGCAATGTAATGAAGGATATCTTTCTTTGAAACACGTCCTTGACTACCTGTTCCTGGAATTAGTTGTAATTCATTAAAACTTACACCTTCATTTTGTGCAATATTCAAAACCAATGGAGAGAAGAACCTAGCTTCATTTGAATTTTCTTGTTGCATTTCAACATTCGAAACACTTGGTGTGAAAGGGACTTCATCTGCAATAGTTACAGCTGGTGT
>Ga0208595_1000562_pt1 | contig 13732 bp, 4 predicted proteins | sample LakMenEpi28Jun11_FD_150742 | JGI IMG/M metagenome (GOLD analysis project Ga0208595, IMG submission 150742) | Freshwater microbial communities from Lake Mendota, WI - 28JUN2011 deep hole epilimnion (SPAdes) | ecosystem: Environmental > Aquatic > Freshwater > Lake > Epilimnion/Euphotic zone ...
TGTTATATGCTGTTGACCAGCCAAACTATTCCAAGTAATGCCTTTGAAACCATGAGATTCTAATGTGGTATTTTCTGTCCAACTTAATGCAGCACCTACACCAACATGATTATAATTAACTATTCTAAAGTTAGTAGTAATTAACCTTAGACTCATACCAGCTGTTGCGTTGTATGTTACCAATGTCCAAACGTCAGCATTTATCTGAGCAACAGCACCGCCACCAACATTAGCTGCGCCAGAACCATTAACAAATCTTCCACAATATACATATGGAATTCTTGCTGTAACATCTCCAGTGCCAGTAATATTAAATACAGTAGCATTTGAAGCAGTAAATGTGTTTGTCATTGCTATAGTTTTAGCATCAACAGACAATACTCCGTTCTCAATATTAAAAAGCGTACCAGTAGCGGCATTTGGACCAGTGATACTATTACATTCAAATGCAACAATAGGTGGTGAAGAAGTATTATTTGAAGTGGGTATTGTTAGTATTCCTGCTGAGCCAGTTAATACAAAATCAGCATGTCCTTGAATACGAATAGAATTAGCTGCTGGAAAATTATTTGTGGCTTGATTAAAAGAAAATGCTGTAACACCTGTTGCAACACTAACTGTTGCTCCTGGTTCAAAATATAGGCTTCCTTCATCGTTAAGGTTGATCGATAAAGTAATATTATATGTACCTGCTCGAACATAAACCAAATCACCTGGTGATGAGTCTGTTACAGCAGCGCTTATGGTTGCATACGGAGTATATGAATATGCCGTAAATCCATTACGAGTGTCTGTACCGACACCAGCATCAACGTAGATTGTTTTTCCACTGCGTATACTTGAATCTAATAATATCGTGCCTGAACGATCTGGTAGTGTCCAATTGCGATCAGCAGCTATATTTGCGGTTTGCAATCGACCTTTAAATGTGTTATAGAACCACACAAATGCACCACGAATTCTTTCAATTGCAGATGAATTATTTGTAGCTCTATTTCCAAATTCTGCATGATATGTGGAACTATTGCTGCTTATAACTGCAGCTGTAGAACTACCGCTGCTTATAATTGCGCCAATACCAGAGGCGCTGTTTATATTTGCACCAATACCACTCACTGCAGATGCATTTATTGCGGTTTGAGTGTTTAGAGCAGACACCTGAGCAGTAGTAGACGCACTAGAAGAAATATCTAATGCATACAGGTCTGGATCAGATACATTACTAATGACTCCATTAAAAACACCAGAGCCATCACCATTTCTCTTTACCACGGAATTTTGACTGCCTTCGTCGTCAAGATATGGAGTCTCATGTACAACAATTCCTCCGCCAAGTTCTTTATAATACAATTTTTTATCAGCATAATTAAGTGCTAATTCGCCAAAATCCAAGAAATCTTCTAGTGGAACTGCACCAGGAACTGGACTATTTTTTAAAATTATTTTTTTATAATCTGACATATTATTTAATGCGTGTAAAGTCTGTTCTCAATGCGTTATTTGGTAAATTTGGATCAATCATATAGGCATTATATCCAGAAAAATATAGTGAACCATCATCTAATAACAAGACTGTATAGTCTTCAGAGTCATAAGGTGATACACATTGTATATCAACTATTTTTTCTACAATTTCTGAACTTAAATTAAGACGGGTCCAACTATTTAATTGAAGTGCACTTCCATTTCCAGCTTGATAATGGCCATTTTTTCCAACAGCAAACAAGTAATATTTATTATCAGACGCTCTGTATGCTTTTGCAAAATTTACGTTGTCTGAATAAAAACCATTTCCACACCAAAAGTCTTCAAGGCTATATCCAGACGGAAGTAGTCCAGACAGTCTCCACTGATTGCTGTTTCCAGTTATACCAAATTTATTTCCAGTATTTGTACCAGAACACCATAATTCATTTGTTATTGTTGGAGTTGATGAAAATGTTATTGCTCGTACAAGTCCACGATTAGCATTATATGTTGGCGCACCAATTATTACAGTATTACCATTTGAACTGAGTGCAAGGACTGATCCTGATTTTTCGGTAGAATTTTCTCCAGATAAATTGCCAGTTAATAATTTCCAACTATTACCAGAGAGTCTGTACAAACGTACATATCCATTATCTGTTTTTCCAAGAGTGTCAGCATTTGGCGTGCCTATTGCAAGAGTTTGTCCATCACGTGATAGCACTACTGCAGAACCACTAGCATATCCTGCTGCAGATCCATTAATATTGGTGCCAAGTTGTTCCCAAGTTGTAGTAGTTTGATTATATTCAAATATGCGCACTTGACCGCTATTAAGTCCATTATCATCAACTCCAGGCGCGCCTATTGCAATGCGTGTGCCTGATCCACTTAATGATATATTATTAGAATTATCATTGGCGCTTTTACCAGCAAGATCTCCACCAAGTTGCGACCACTGACCGGACACTAATTGATACACGCGAACTACTCCAGCATTTGCATTTCCTCCAGATGAAACCGCAATTATAGTCCCATTGTTATTAATTGCAACCGCAGATCCGCAATATTGACCACCACTAGATCCATCTATTGCTGATCCAAGTTGAGTTATAGTTGTACCAGTTATAGAATAAGCACGCACTTGTCCCACAAGCGTAGAAACAGTTCCATTAAATGATTTGCTTGTATTTGGTGCACCAACTATAAAGGTATTTCCATCACCAGACAGCGCAACGGTACCACCAAATTTACTTCCCGCTTGACTTCCATTTAAATTAGTTCCTAGTTGTGACCATGCTCCGCCTGAATAATCATAAATGCGAACTTGACCAAAAATATTGGTGCCTACGCGTTGTCCGTCAGGTACACCAATTGCAAGGCGATTACCAGACGAGCTTAAACTTACAGAATTACCAAAATTACTGGCATTTTCAGAACCATTTATAACTGCTCCATATGCATTCCATGCTGTTCCAGAATATTGATAGCATTGCACACGTCCAGTTCCAATACCTGGAGAGCTAGTTGCAATTATATTAGCAGTATCACTAGAACTGATAGACGTTCCTAAAAGGTGACCACTTGTAGAGGTTGTTATGTCTGCGCCAAGTTTAGTTGTCGCATTATTTTTGCTACCAAATATATATGCGGCACCTGTTCCATCTGTATGGGTTGTAGTATAAACCTTATCAATATTTAAATTTGGATCTTCCCAAATTACAGTTGGACGATTTTTATTTGATGTTGTGTTATCACCAAGTATTCCATTGCCGTTATAGCCCCAACCATAAATTACATTTCCAGAGCCACTAACTAAAAACGCAGTTGTAGCAGAGTCTTCCCCTCCGGCATACAACCTACATGATGAATAATCAGTTATGTCTGGTATTGTAACGGTATTAAATGTGCTATTAACTGCTGCTGGATTTAAGCCATCACCGCGTAAGCCAGTAGAACCATAACCAGACACCTGTATGCCAGATGAAGTTAGCGCTATGCATGTTGCAGTTTCAATTGTTCCATTCCATGTACCAATAATACAAGCATCAAAGACATTTTCAAGCACTGGTGTTGTCTCTCCAGCTGGTTTTGTTCCAGTGTTTGTGGTAGTTCTCCCATTGTTACCACGGCCTAATATGCCATGTTGGTTATATCCTGCAATCCAAAGGCGATTTGATGTATCAATTACAGCAACGTTCTGAATATCATATCCACCACTAATTATAACCTTTTTAATTTTATTGCCAGCCGAATAGTTATAGAGCGGGTTGTATGCTTTTGTCCATTCTTTTACACGTACATCTACATTTGCTGTTCCAGGAAATGGCACCATATTATAGGGATTATGCCAAATGAGTCCAATTGCCCATAACTCGCCTTCATTGTCAAGGGCACATGCACTGTATCGTGTGACATGCAATTCTACTGCTTTTCTATTATCAGGCAATGGCATTTCGCAATGCGAATATTTGTCGGCGTGTCCAAATCTACTATATGGACTGCCTCCAGTTATTATTGGAACTCCGTCATGATTTATATAACAAAATTCACCAAAACCAGGTGCAGAACTGTGCGGTGCATGACTAGGTTTATTTACTAACTTTGCAGCAGGTCCTTTTTTAAATACAAGTGCATCTACATATTCGCGAGTTGCAACTCTTTTACGAGTATTAGGATCATTGCCTTCAAATAAAGTTGCAGAGGCAGAATCCCATGATGGACCACCAAGACTTAATTTAGATGGATCAACAGAATTAGTTGCAAGTTTATCAGGCGTAATTGAAGATTCTGCTATTCCCAATTGACGATCAACATTAATTGTTAATGTTGGGTCATGTCTTAAATTTAAAACCCCGGTGCCGCCATTTGCAAGCGACAAACTTTGAATAGACTCTGTGCCTCGTATTATATCAAAAACATTTCCACGGTCGATGAATGTGTTGACTACAGAATCAGGAGTTGCCTTTATAATATAGTTTGTAACGAGATATGGTTGAATTATAGAGTGAGTTTGGCTGCCTCCGGTATTGCCTATGGTGTGGCTGTGTGCACCAGCACTTTGTGTGCCATAGCGATTATCACGATAATTTCCTATAGACGTAGGAACATTATCGCTACTAACTATCTTATCACCACTTTGATCATTGATAATAAACGCAGAAGTATTAAATATATCAGCAGTTGATATAAAGTGAGTATGGGCGCCATCGGTGCTTATCGTATGAGCGTGAGATGGCATCTCAGCAATTGTCAATGCATGAGAATATTTACCTCCAGACCCGCCAAGTGTAAATGTTTGTTGTCCGGCTGCTATATCAGTGCCAGTTCCAGCCCCAAGAGTGACTCGACCGCGTAAATCAGGGAGAGTGTACCACCAAGAAGCATTATATGACACTGAAGGAGCAATAGTATTTCCAGTTTGAGTCGTAAAAATTGGGCCATATGTTGCTAATAGCAGCGTAGCAAGTTCTGGATAATCTCCTCCCTTAAAACGTGCACCACCACAAGACAGCCATCCGCTTGGTACACTTGTAACTGAACTATATGGTTGTATTGTTCCAATTGGAAGTACTACATTTGTGGTACTTACGTTTACTGCTCCTTCACTTTGTATTTGGGCAATAATGCCACTAAGTGACGTCCATGCCAAAGAGTTTCCTTCTTTTCTTAAGAGAGAAGATTCAGTTGGGTTGTTTACTGGTATTGAGTATTGGTGCGCGCCCAGTTGCAGTTGAGAGCCAATTATTATTTTATTACTTTTTAAAGGAACGGTAGAAACCAATGTGCCCTCTTCATAATAAACTCCGGCGGCATCAATTTTTAATATTGGAGAAACCGCAGTGCCGCCAGAAAAAGTTTTTGTACCAGTTATAGTCTGTGGTGTATCAAGCGTGACAGTACGCAGCAATGACGATGAGTTTTGGCCAGTACTATAAAATAACGGCGATATATCATTACGCAAATCGGTTAGTTCTGTTACTACACCATTTGTTTTTTGACGCCAAATATCAAAGGTGTCAGATATATTAACACCAGTTGTAGAAAACTCTGAAAATTGAATTGAATCCATTATCTTTATTTATTCTCTTTTTTTGTTAACATTTCAACTATTTCAAGTTTCCAAGCTAACAACTCTTCAACCTTTGCTTGTAAGTCTGCAATTATTCGCTCTTGATGGCGTATATGCTTTTTTCGATTGCGAGCTGCAACATATGCTGTCGTGTCTGTGTTTAGAATAGCATTTGAAAAAGAGTCTCTTTCAAGCGTTGGATTCTCTTCTACTTTAATTTTTTTTCGAGTGGCCATAAATTTTATACTGTTGCAATTGCTCTAAAATCTCGAATTGTCGGTATATCAAAAATATTATTTGACAGGAGTACAACTTTTACCTGGAAAGAAACAAAGTCATCACCTGGGTCAATTACATATTCAGTTTCAGAATATGTATCAATGTTTGTATTAATTGGTATTGGATTTGTTGGAGTTAATTCTGTCCATACTAATTGATCATCTGTAGTAGTTGTATCAAATCCCAATTTAACATAAACTTTAATGTCTGTTTCAAATGTAGGACGATTTGTTGATAGATAAATATTTAATCGATCAGAAGGAGAGTTTAAGTTAACTTTACGCGTAATATATCGAGCAGTTGCAGATCCATTTTCTAATGGACTTACAATTGAATATGTCACATCACTACCAACTGCAGAGGCAGCTGTTGGAGAGAATGTAAGAATAGTCGCGTTATTAGCAGTTATTGTAAATTCTTTTCCGCTTAGTGTGCCGCTCGTTATTTTTAATGTTTTTCCAACAAACGCATTTGTTGTCCAAGTTGCTGTACTTTTTATAAGTGTAGTATTTGAACCTCCGGTAGAAGTACTAGATTCATATACAGTATAACCTTCATCCGTAGAGTCATCATTGATAATATTTGCAATTGTTAGCAATGATGAACCATCAACATCAATCACGGGTGATATTGCAGAATCAGCAGACATAAGATTTGATGTAAGCACTGCGCGTGGTCCAAACGGGACATTTTGATTACGTGATGTAAGTATATGAGAACTTAAATTACCATAACTACTAGGAATATAATTATCGCTATTTGCTTCAATACGTTCTGGAGATTCATTTCCAAATTGAATCCTATGAGATATTGCAGAATTATTAAATGCTAAGTTTGGTTGACGTAAGTTAAAAATAGACACCGGAATTTCTGCCAGTTTTGCAACCAAGTTGGGTACTACTGGAGTGTTGCTGTCTGCAGTATTTTTTGTTACTATTACTGTAGGAGCATTATTATTATATCCTGCTCCACGATCATGTATAATTACGCGTGAAATACTACCGGTAAATGGATCAATTACAGCTTCTGCGCGAGTACCTCTGCTTGGATCGAATGTTATTGTTGGAGGCAACCCATATCCACTACCACCATCTACAATTTCAATTGTTTCGACACCAGTGTGTAATTGTGTTCTAAAATTAATGTCTCCAGACTTGACTGTCGTCGTTGCTGGATTAAAGAATTGTGCACGATTAATTTTGAATTTTAGGTCCTGTTCTTGTTGAGGAGTCCAAGTGAAGGCGTTTGCACTTGTAAAAAATGTACCAAGATATTCTTGTTTTTCTATACGTTTACCAGTAATCACATCAGCTTCACCAAGTATTGCATACCAGCAACGATAATCACCATCATTTGATGATACTACCACTGCATACTCTTCATCACTCTTTAAGAAAACAGGATCACTAAACCTAAAGTTTGTGGGCAATGAACCATTAGCACTTATTTGTACCTCAGATGGGCGACGGAATGTGCGTGAGTATGGAACTATTGTGCGTGTTGGTGCACCGTTTTCCATTGTTACAATATAAATTTCAACCGGTTGGAAAAGTGCCTTTTGAGCAAAGTATAGGTCAACTGAAGTTATAAATGCACCAGTTGGATAGTCTTCTGAACTAATTATAAATGACTGAGCAAGCGGGTCATGATATGTTGTAGTGCTTGTGACTACAGTTCCAGAACGAGTGTCTGAAATTGGGGTTACAGTAAATTGTGGCGTTTTCGTAGACAATATCGTCTCTTGCACAGTCTCAAGTATACCACTTGCAGTATATTTTGATAGTGCATACGTAGTTTCTGAAGATGCATTTCGCGGATCATCAGTCAACTTAAATGTACGATCACCAGTACGGAATCGAATCGAACTATTATTTGGTATGATAAATGAACCATAGAGTTCTCCAGATGTGTCAGTAGTTAATGTTGCGCCATATGCGCTATAACCAGACTCTGGAGATGGTAATTGGTTTGATAAGATTCCATCAAAACGACGAGTAGTGTTATCATTTACTGTCGTAGGAATGATAAATTTGGTTGAATCGTTATTTAATATTTGATTTGTGTATGCTGATATATCACGATCTTCAAAGAATGGATAGACTCGAGTAGACGCCTTTAATCCAGTTGCATGGAAATATACAATTCGTGAACGAATGAATGGTATAATTGTAGTATCAACAACACTTTCACCAAGACTTTTTGGCACAAATGAAAAACCAAGAGTAGTATTTGTGCCTGTACGAGTGTCAGTATATGCGCGTTGTGTAGTGGTTGTCGTAGGTATGCCACGACCTCTTATAAATGCTCCGCGTGTAGTAGTTGTACTACTCGCACCCCATTGTCTAGTCCAGTTATTCCAATCCGTGCCAAGTATGTCAAGCGCTGGATCTTCTGCAATAAACTTGATTGCATCAAATGCGCTGTCATCAGTTACAATAAGATCTGGGCGAGTGATTGTGTCTTTCCAATTATCGGCAGCAGGAGACAGACGTATATTCCCATTAATCTTTGCATATATGTGCGGGTGAACACTAATGTGTGCAGTCGCTTTTAGGTGCGAAACAAGTTCAACCTCGTCGTAAGACAGCGTAATTATACTGTCATGTACTCGTATTTTCCCATTGTCTGTAAGCGTAGTGCGTGTAATTGAACCACTCGTAGTATTTGTAACTGTAGTAGTTGTTAGCGGACTGTCAATTGCAAGGTCAATGTTATGAGTATTGTATCGAGGACGTAACAGTCCAGCGTCACGGTCAACTGCGCATTGATATTGAGGATCAAAGACGTCGCCAACTCCATGACCAATAAAATTATCAACTAGTATTCCATTTTTAAATCGTTCGCCAGCATCATCAAAAATTGGTTTATCATTAGCAGAACGTTCTAGTAATGATAACGAAGTATAATATTCAATATTGCCTATACGTTTTTCAAGGGCACCAATGTCTCGCATTGTATATCGACGATTGTCGATATAATTTTTTACAATTTCAGACACATTTGGCGTGTATGCTGGAACGTTCAATGAATAGAGTGTCATTGAATTTTTTGGCGCTCCAGGCTCAACTGGAGTTAGAGATGGAATGCCTTGAATAATCGCAAACTCATTTCTAGAATTTACTGTAACCTTATCAATACGTGGTAAATAAAATGTAGCTGCGCAAGTTATAGGGGTATTTGGATCAATAATGGCTTTTCCAGTATTTGATACTATATTTCCAACAACACCTGAATTTACAGTATAGAGTATGTCTTGTCTAAAGTCTAGCACATCAGAAAGTTTAATCCCAGAGTATGTTGGTATATTATCATATGGGGTGCCAACGCTGTTGTTATTTGAACTATAAGAGTCAACATTATACATCACGAGATCACGACCAGAGACTCCGCCAAGACGGTCATAATATTCATATGTAATATCAATATTAGCATTTAATTGGCCAGAACCAATATATTGGATGCGTCCATTTGTATAGATGTTATCGCGTTGGCCGTCATCAATTAGTTTAAATGATGAGGTAATGTCTTTATTAGCAGAAACCACACTTACGATGCGGATAATATCGGTATTTTTAAGAGTGTATATGCGAGACGCACCTCCAGACGCTGGTGTAACGCCACTGTCTGTAGTAGATGCCACACTCTTTGTAACTCGCGCTGCGGTACTGGCATTTATAACCTTAACTTTTGCAAGCGCACTATAAACTGCGCCTGATGACCAGTTGCTATTGCTCGGTACTATTGTAATAGTTTTTGCATTCGATGATAGCGTTGCAGTATATTCACTTTGTGTTTTAGTGGTTCCATTAACTATTAATGTAATATCACTTGTGTCAGTAAATATTTTATTATCACCAACATTAAGAGTTATATTTGGTGCAGTAGATCCGCTAAAAGTTTGTTGAACATAATATGATATATTTTGAAGAGTCTTTGTTTGTGCATATGGAAGTTCAAACAAGTTTGTACTTAATGTTGTTTCTTGTAAATTTCCACCAGTTACATTAAACAAAAAGTTATTTCCATAGATTTGATCAATGTTATCAAATCTGCGAATCGCCCAATCTGCGGGCGTGGTAGTTGGACTATTAAACTTTACATCATATACATAACATTTAAATTCTGTAGATGACGCGCCAGTTGGTTCAAACGCCTTTATGCGACAAGTGCCAATAATGACTACATTTGCACCTTCTACTGGAGGTGTAGTAGTTGATAATGTCGTGTTGTACGCATACAGGTTATATGTATTTGTAATTGTTGAAATCGATGGAAAGGTAGAATCATTCGCATTGGCACGTTGTACATCACCAATAAAATAGTTGCCTATATTTGCACTCACACTGACATTAAACTCTCCAGTCTCAAGAGCCTTTGGAGAGGTTAAGTTTAAACTTTTATCAAGTGCTACTCGGTACCCATCAACATAAGCAGTAGATGGATCGAGAGTAACAGTAAATTTACCTCGTGCATCTTCAATTGCTGCCTTTTGCTGAGCGACAGTTTCAAATGTATATCCTATTTGATCTAGATCATCTGCCTTGTATGCACCATGTATATATGCAACCTCACTAACGCGGCCGCCATTGGTTTCATTTACTAATGCAGTGCCTGATGTTCCGTCTCCTGGTGGTAAAACTGCTACAAATTCAGAACCTACAATTGCAGGCGAAGCTGCGCCGAGAGCAACCCAATCAGTAAGAGGAGCAGTAGTGCTACCAAGATCTTGAATGCGATAGCGCCGCCCAACTACAATACAATTTGCTGGTAAATTATCGCCATCAAATGTCTCACGTATTTGTATAGAAAATGGATTTACTGTATAGTTACCAGACTCTTCGCTTGTACGCTTTGCAAGTATATCAACAATTTCCGAGTATTCTGCAGTTTCAACAACTTCTAATGGACGCGAAGAATTTATTACAAGCAGTTTTATATATGAATTTGATACATCTGCTGCATACACAGTTGATGTGATCCATTGCAATGTTAAGTCTATTGAATAACGATCGGCGCCTGGAGCACTATAGTTTGGAGTGCCATTTGCATTATCAAGTAATGTATTATCGCTTGAATAGGTGACAATATTTTCATCAATCTTTAATACTGCATAACCAGAAAGAAGTGTTTCTTCAGACGCCTTATCAATGAAAACCGTTTGACGCGGAACTGCTACAAATGATCCCTTTGTAAAAAATACACCTTCTTCACAAACAATTCCAGACGCAAACCCAATAGAAATATAAGTTAGATTTGATACTGATGGCAACTCATTTTCAGTTAAATTTAAATCTGAAGAACGCAATATTAGACTATAACCAGCGAGTGTGTCATCATCAAATTCAGTTTCGCCGGCATTTCCCGTATTGATATATGTAAAATAAAACCTATAGATGTTTGCCTCTATTTGTCTATAACCAAGTATTTCACCACGAAGACCTGAAGCATATTTAATAGTTTTTGCGGTCTCGGCAATTTGAGCGGCAGTAAATGCAGTTTCGGCAACAGATGAAACTGCATTTGATAGGTTTAATGTAAGTGAGCGTACACTGGGCAAAAAAGAAGTCTTGCCGCCAATTACTGCAGTATCATTTTTCCAAACACTACTGCCAAGGCGATTAACTTGATCTTGCAGTGCAGACTGCAACTGATTAAGTTCTCTTACCTGTACACTATAACCAGGTTTAAATAATACGCGAAGATAATTTTTATCGCCATTTCCAGACGCATTATAATCATCATGATATGTAGTGTTGTATGTTGTAACAGACATTAGAATTGAATAATAATCTTGATTTCTTCAGTTTGAGCACTTTGACGATTTATTTTTTTGCGATTTTCAGCAAATATAACTTCGCCGCTACGTGGTGTATACTCATTGTTATTTACTGTTAAATAATTTATAGTGTTATTATTAGGTGCTGTAAATGAACCAGTTGATGGTACCACGCCATATCCAGTAGTTGAGTTTTGGTGAAAATAAACACGATGTTGGGTGCTTCCACCAACAGAAACAGTAGAATAGTTATCAAAATACGCCTTTATTCCAGTCGTACCAAAAGTTATTAAACTACCAACTGCAGGAGTACTTGTTGGAGCAGACGCTAATGTTAGGTAACGAAGCGCGGCTAGTGTATCAATTGATGAACCTTCAGAATATTCTATATCTTTTAATACCGATATTTGACGATATGGTATATACAACCCATCATCCGAAATTGTATCAACTGCGTCTACCGCGATTCCAACATACCACGATGGTAAAATTGCTGATGGTTTGTATGCAAATCCACGAGCAGGAGCAATATGTGGAACTATGACTGCTCCAGATCCAGTTTCAAAAGAGTCAAAAATAAAATATCCATCAACTATACCTTTTGAAGACTCCGCGATATAAGAATAGTCAGCAGGCAATAGCACACTTTCAATCGCCCCAGTAGTAGAATTTATATTTACTGGGCATGTTATTGTAATTTCGGTGTCATTGATTTTTCGCGCAACAAACTGAACAGAATTTGTAGATGTATATCCACTGCCTCCAGAAGTTACTGTAAACCCGTATAATAACCCTCCACCATCATTTTCAATTGCTGCTGAAATTGAATCAGCAGCAACTCCAGAAGAAATGCTAATAAATTGATCGGTATTGATATTTGCAGTTGCAGTAACTACATTATCAACAAGTATCCATATATAACCATCACTGCCATAACTAAGGGCACGATAGTCAGTGGACACTGGAATGTTGGCAACTGCTCCGTCACCGGCCTTTAAGCATAGGTAAATTCGTCCACTTATAACTGCATAGCATGGATTAACTTCTCCTCCACCAACAAGTGTACTAGGGTAAAAACAATCAGGATCGGCTGGACTGTATGCCTTATAGCGAGCACCAGCTTTCCATTTTATTTGTGGAATTACCAGTCCGCTATTAACCGTATTAATCTTAATTAATGTAGTTAAATTTGATTTTATATCGGAATCATCTGAAGGAATTCCAAGAGGAATAGGTATAACTAAACTTGTTGACTCCTCGTCGGTCGCCCATTGTTCAGATTTACCAAGCCCAAGATAATATGTACTGTCTGCAATATTGTCTAGAAAAAATTGAGCGTTGTTTCTACGAAAGGAGTCTGTTACGATTGCTGCCATATATATTTTTATTTAATGTATTTATAACAAAATTAAGAGCCTTTATTTTCAAGAATTTCAAGGCGAGTTTGTAAATCAATAATTATTTTTTGTTGTTCCTGCATTGCTGCAACTAAATAAGCTAAAATTGGACGATCTGCCACCCCTAAAATTGGACAATCTGGATTGTTTTTGTTATAGGTCTTATGATTGTGTACTACTGTTTTTTGATCTGAGGTGGTCGCATTTTCTAATAAATCTTGAGCTATAAATCCAGCTTGCAATTCTGTATCGCCGTTTGAGATAAACGTTGACGGAGATATACGATTTATATATTGCAAAGCCTCTGCAGTATCGAGTTTTTGTATTGTATTTTTTGTTCTTTCATCCGAAGTAACACCAGCAACGTTTGATCTATTATAAAACCAATAATGATTCGTATTATTTGCATTTCTAAACCTAACATTGTCAGGATCAGTTGATGTAGAAGGTGAAATTTCCATGCGGGCGCGATCATCATAGACATAAAAATCACGCGCCGCATTACCATTTACACTTTGACCTATATTCCAACTACCAAGTAAAACAGCAGCTCGTTTTGAAGTAGCGTGAGTAGATTCAATTACATTTACTGCAACATCATATTGCGATGAGTTTGAAGCCACGCTTAAACGAGCGCCTGGACTGTTTGTGCCTATGCCAACGTTACCATTTCCCTTTATACGTACAATTTCTGCTCTTCTATTAGCGGTACGACTTCCAATGTTGGTAGCACTTATTGCT
>Ga0208595_1000567_pt1 | contig 13628 bp, 13 predicted proteins | sample LakMenEpi28Jun11_FD_150742 | JGI IMG/M metagenome (GOLD analysis project Ga0208595, IMG submission 150742) | Freshwater microbial communities from Lake Mendota, WI - 28JUN2011 deep hole epilimnion (SPAdes) | ecosystem: Environmental > Aquatic > Freshwater > Lake > Epilimnion/Euphotic zone ...
GAATGAATGTCTGCCAAATCCTGACCCGTTACTTTTTGTCCTTTTAACGTTCTATTTAGGTTTTTTATGGCTAATTGTTCGTTTTCTAACTTTAGATTTACTTTTTCGCGCCACACTTGTGCTTGGTACACGTTATTACTTGTTGGATACTTATATAAAATATAATTAAATGCTTCCATAGCAGGTAAATAGCGGTTTTCGTAATACCTGGATTTTCCTAACATTAAATACGATTCGTCAATTTGATTGTTTTTTTCATACCCACCAATATTCATCGAATGGATTTGAATGGCTTTTGTAGCCTTTGTTTCGGCACGTTCAAAATTTGCGTTTTTGGTTGCTGCGCCTTCTTTTTGTTCTGCAGGGGTTATTTGCATTCTTTCCAAAGGAAGTACATTCCAAAAGTCATCGGAATAGGTCGCTTTTACATCTGTAATTCCTTTTTCTAATGCTAAATTTCCATTATATAATACATTATATTTTGTATTTGTTGAATGCCATTTTCTGTTTATATAGTTGTCTTTTTTGGTAGAACAAGCCAAAATTAAGGCAAGTATACCAAAAGTGAACATGTATTTTAATTGTATCTTTTTCAATGTATTGTGATTTTTATAAATAACTTTAATTTTGGTTATTTAGTATGCAAACGTGTAAAAATAAGTTTTTTTTTTGAAAAATGAACATTACTTTTTTAAGATTATATCATTTCTATTAATTCTAAAGCTTTGTGAATGCTTTTTACGTTTTCAAAAGTGATTAAAAGTCGTAATCCGTTTTTGGTTTCTTTTTCTTTTACTTTACATAAATTTCCGTTTTGTTGTGCAAATTTCATTACATTCATAAAACGATTACTTTGGTAAAAATTAGATTGCTGGTCGCCAATAAAATACCCAACCATTTTATTTTGTTTCAAAATTAAGCGTTCTAATCCAACCTGTTTGGCTTTCCATTTGATTCGAACGCTATTTAATAAAGAAACCGCTTCTTTAGGTAAAGCACCAAATCGGTCTATTAAACGTTTTTCGTACGCTTCTAATTCTGCAATATTTTTCACAGAACCTAATTCATTATACAAACTCAATCGCTCCGAAATATTATTGATGTATTCGTCTGGAAACAGCAATTCAAAATCGGTATCAATTTGAAATTCTTTTACAAATTCTTTGGTTTCAATATCGTTTTCTTCTTCGTATAAATTGGCAAACTCATTTTCTTTTAATTCGTCAATGGCTTCATTCATAATTTTTTGATACGTGTCAAAACCAATTTCATTAATAAAACCGCTTTGTTCGCCACCTAACAAATCACCCGCACCACGAATTTCTAAATCTTTCATCGCAATATTAAACCCGCTACCCAATTCTGAAAACTGTACTAAAGCATTGATTCGTTTTCTTGCATCATCCGTCATAACAGATTCGGGTGGTGTGATAAAATAACAAAATGCTTTTTTATTGCTTCGCCCTACTCTGCCTCGCATTTGATGCAAATCTGAAAGTCCGAAATTATTGGCATTATTAATAAAAATCGTGTTTGCATTGGGTACGTCTAAGCCACTTTCGATAATAGTTGTTGCCACCAAAACATCAAATTCACCTTCTATAAAGGCAAGCATTAATTCTTCCAGTTTTTTTCCATCCAGTTGACCGTGTCCGATTCCTACTTTTGCATTGGGAACCAATCGCTGAATCATTCCGGCAACTTCCTTAATGTTTTCGATACGATTATTAATAAAAAATACTTGTCCGCCTCGTTCAATTTCATATGAAATGGCATCACGAATGGTTTCTTCATTAAAACGAATTACATTCGTTTCAATTGGATATCGATTTGGCGGCGGCGTAGTAATTACTGATAAATCGCGAGCTGCCATTAATGAAAACTGTAAGGTTCTTGGGATGGGTGTGGCGGTTAAAGTAAGCGTATCAATATTTGCGGCAATCGTTTTCAATTTATCCTTTACATTAACCCCAAATTTTTGTTCTTCATCTACAATAAGTAAGCCTAAATCGCGGAATTTTACATTTTTATTTACCAATTGATGTGTTCCAATTACAATATCTATTTTTCCTTCTTCCAAACCTTTTAACGTTTCTGCTTTTTGTTTTGCAGTTCTAAATCGATTCAAATAGCTAACGGATACAGGCATATCTTTTAATCTATCTGTAAATGTTCGGTAATGTTGATACGCCAAAATTGTTGTTGGAACCAAAATTGCGACTTGTTTTCCGTTGTCAACCGCTTTAAAAGCCGCACGAATCGCCACTTCTGTTTTTCCGAAGCCCACATCACCACAAACCAATCTATCCATTGGACGATCGTTTTCCATATCCATTTTTACGTCGTGTGTGGCTGTAATTTGGTCGGGCGTATCTTCGTAAATAAAAGAACTTTCTAATTCTTTTTGCATATATGAGTCGGGTCCGAAAGCATATCCTTTATCCAAACGACGTTTGGCATACAACTGTATTAAATTGAAAGCAATATGCTTTACACGTGCTTTTGTTTTTTGTTTTAATGCTTTCCAAACGCCACTTCCTAATTTATATATTTTTGGTGCTGCACCCTCTTTTCCGGTGTATTTTGAAATTTTATGAAGCGAATGAATACTTACATACACAATATCATTATCGGCATACACTAATTTAATAGCTTCTTGGGTTTTACCTTCAACTTGAATTTTTTGCAAGCCTCCAAATTTCCCAATTCCGTGATCGATATGGGTTACATAATCGCCAATAGATAAAGCTGTTAGCTCTTTTAAAGTTACCGTTTGTTTTTTAGACGCATTGTTTTTGATGGAGAATTTATGATACCTTTCGAAAATTTGATGGTCTGTATAACAGGCAATTTGCAACTCCGAATCGATAAAGCCAGAAAATAACGGAAAAACAATGTTTTCATATTTATCTTTTACATCAATGGCCGCATCTTCATCTATATCTTTAAAAATTTCTTTGAATCTTTTGGCTTGATTTTCGTTTGATGAAAATAAATAATTTTTAATTCCATTATGGAAATTATCGTTTAAATTATTCATCAACAAATCGAATTGTTTGTTGAATGAAGGCTGCGGTTGCGTATAAAATTCGACTGTTTTTTCCGATTTAAAAACTGGGTTTTTATCTAATTCGATTATCGAAAAATCTAAGGCGCGTTTTAAAAATGTTTCCTGATTTACGAATAATTCTTCCGGTTTAGCGTGATGAATCGTTAGTGTTAGTTTCGAATAGGCTTCTTTTGCTTTTTCGAATAATCGGTCTAATTTGCCACCTAATAAATCGGTATTTTGAAGAACAATAACGGTTTTTTCAGAAATATAATCTAAGAAATTTTCGCGATTTTCTTGTAATATTTTATTTTCAACATTGGGAATAATGGCAATTTTAGTAACTTTCTCTTTTGACAATTGCGTTTCAATATCAAAGGTTCGAATGCTGTCAATTTCGTCACCAAAAAACTCTATTCTGTAAGGCACATCGTTTGAAAATGAAAACACATCAATTATTCCACCTCGGACTGAAAATTCTCCAGGTTCCGAAACAAAATCGACACGTTTAAAATGATATTCAAAAAGCGTTTCGTTAATAAAATCGATAGATAATTTATCGTTAACACTAAGTTTTAAAGTGTTTTTATCTAATTCTTTTCGCGTAACTACTTTTTCAAAAATGGCATCTGTATACGAAACAATGATGGCTGGTTTTTTTCGAGAATTAATTCTATTTAATACCTCAGCACGCAATAAAACGTTGGCGTTATCTGTTTCCTCAATTTGGTAGGGACGACGATAAGAACCCGGATAAAACAACACGTCTTGGTTGTTAATTAACGCTTCTAAATCATTCAAATAATAGGCTGCTTCTTCCTTATCATTAAACAATAATAAAAAAGGAAGTTCCGATTTTTTAAATAAAGCATCAATCACAAATGAAAGTGAAGAACCTACCAAACCAGTAGCATTTATTTTTTTTCTGGACGCAAAAAATTCAGCAATTTGTCCAATTTTTGGATGTTGCTGATATTTTTGAATGATTTCTGATTTGCTCAATTTATAGTATTTGTTTTTTATATAATTGAAGTCCCTTTACCTTAAACCTTAAACCTAAAAGTTACTTCTTTTTTGAAATTTCTTTTTGTTCTAAATCGTCAAAATTTATTGCTTTTGCATTTCGGGTGGTATCGCTGATACTTATAATTTTTGGCTCGCCAATTTCAGTTGGAATTCGGTTTTTAATAATAATTTCTTCGCACTGCATATAAAAAGCATTCAATTCTTTATTAATGGCTGCAATTAAATTTTGCACTTTTTCGTGTGGTACAATATCTAATGAAAAATAAGTATCTAATGCTAATATTTTAGTTTGTAACGCTACAATTCTGCTTCGCACTTGAGGGATATTAAAATTTACAGGTACATTTGTATGTAAAGTACTAGATTTGGCTACTAAATTTAAAACCTTTTGCTTAAAAGCGCTAATGGATGATTTTGGTTTTTGTTGGAGTTCTTCTTCAAAATTTTTCCAATCTTGCCATTGATTTAAAACGCCACGCACTTCAGGACTTGTGATTGGAATATTTAACTGCCAAGCTTTATTGATTTGCTCAAAAGATTCTCGGTTTTTTTTCTCCATTTTTTTCACAAGTAGTACTTGCTCGTCATTTTGTTTACAAGAAAAAAACAAAATACTGCAAAAAACGGATACTATAAGTAGTTTATAAAAATTCATTCTTTTTCAATTATGAGTCGCAAATTTACAAATGTTTATACGATTTTTTTAAAATTTAAGTGAAATAAATAATTAATAATCTGAATAGCTGGTTTTTACGAAATTCGAAAAAAACTAACAAAATAATGAGTTATTATTGCCAATATTTTATATTTGTAAGACAAAACTACTAACTATGCAAACCAAAATACTTATCATTGGCGCTTGTGGTCAAATTGGTACCGAACTTACTTCTAAATTACGTGCCACTTATGGTGAAGAAAACGTAATTGCTTCCGATATTAGAAAATTAGAAAATGACGTAGTAAATAACGGAATTTTTGAAGTTATAAATGCATTAGATTACAATCAGATTGAACAATTAATTGAAAAATACCATATTACTGATGTGTATTTAATGGCTGCCTTATTATCTGCAACTGCCGAAAAAAATCCCGCTTTTGCTTGGGATTTGAATATTAATTCGTTGTTTCACGTTTTAAATTTAGCCAAAGCAGGAAAAATAAAAAAAATATTTTGGCCTTCAAGTATTGCCGTTTTCGGACCTACTACTCCAAGAGAAAATACGCCTCAATATACCATTATGGAGCCAAGTACTGTATATGGAATTTCAAAACAAACTGGCGAACGCTGGGCAGAATATTATCATTTACAATATGGTGTGGATATTCGAAGCATTCGTTATCCTGGACTAATTAGTTGGAGTACGGAAGCCGGTGGCGGAACTACAGATTATGCTGTAGATATTTATCACAAAGCAATTACAGATGGAAAATTTACAAGTTTTCTATCTGAAAATTCTGCTTTGCCGATGATGTATATGGACGATGCAATAAAAGCGACAATTAGCATTATGCAAGCTGATGCAGAAGATATTAAAATTCGTTCTTCTTATAATTTATCTGGAATGAGTTTTACTCCGAAAGAGTTAGCAGCAGAAATCACGAAACATTATCCAGATTTTACAATTACTTACGAGCCAGATTTCCGTCAGAAAATTGCGGATAGTTGGCCAGCAAGTATTGACGATAGTGCAGCAAGAAAAGATTGGGGTTGGAAAAACGATTTTAACATAGAAAATATGACCGTTGATATGTTTAAGAATTTGAAAGCAACGATTTATAAATAGAAAAAAGGCGAGTTATTCGCCTTTTTTTAGTTTTTCTATTTCTTTGTCTTCAATTAAAGACTTTATTTTTACAACCTCATCTGTATGATCATTTGGAATTGTCATCGATAAAACATATTGTTTTATTTTCCAATTTCCGTTTTTATCAACTACCAAAACACCACTTCCTCTACAAATTTTCATTTGTGTATTTAATAATTCATCAAACCACGCTGTTTTTTTATCCGAAGAAAAATAAATATTTCGTTCTAAAGTAGAAAAACTCCAAGCTTTCCCTTTATCAAAATAAGGTTTTGCAAATTGTATAAATGCTGGTTTGTTCCAATTCTCAGTTGCGTCCGTTCCTATGAAAATGGCATCATCTGTCATCGCATTAAAATAGTTGTTAAAATTAGCTTCAGCCGCTGCTTTATGCCAATTGTTCAAAACTAAATTAATTTCAGATTTCATATTTAAAATATTTTTTGGTTGCGAAGATTTACATCCAAACAAAACCATTACTACTACTACAACTATAATTTTTCTCATTCTAAAAATTTTTTGGTTACGGTACTACTAGCAATTTTAGAAGCGATAAATCCTAAAATGATAATGGTTAAGAATACAATTACAACGTTTTTAGCTTCGAAAACAACTGGATATGGTAAGTTAGAATTTATCATTATTAATTCAAATTGTTGCTGCACTAAAACGACAAGAATTCCTAAAATCAAGCCTAAAATTCCTCCGAAAATAGAAATGATATTTCCTTGAAATAAGAAAATGTTTTTTAAGTATTTAATTTCTGTACCTAAATTATATAAGGTTTTTAAATTGTTTTTCTTTTCAATAATCATCATAATAATTGCTCCAATTAAATTGAATAACGCAATGATAATTACTAAAGTAAAAATTAAATACACCACAATGTTTTCGGTATTAAGCATTTTATACAACGCGTCATTCAATTGGGCTCTGTTTTTAACTTTTACTTGATTTGGAAATATTTTATTAATGGTTTCTACTGCATCTGATTCGGATACATTTGGCGCCAGTTTAAAATCGATATACGTCAGTTGATTGGGTTTGTAATTCAGTAAGGCTTGTGTTAATTCAATGGTAGAGTACACATATTTTTCATCAACATCATCGCTAACTTGAAATATCCCAGAAGTAAGTAAAGGCGATTTATTAAACGCTTCCTCGGGATTTTCAATTAATCCCGAACCTGGTTTAGGAATATAGACTTCTAAAACATTATTAAAATCGAAAAGTCCTAAAGCTAATTTTCTGGAAATACCAGAACCCACTACAACCTGATTAGTGTTTGGTTCCAGCCAATCGCCAGCATATAATAATGTATCAAATGCATTGACTTGACAAAAATTGGCATCAATACCTTTTAAATAAGCCACTTGCTCTTTATTTTTATAATAAAACAAGGCGCGTTCTTCTACAATTTTGGTGTATTTAGTAAATTCTTTTGAAGATGTTAATTGAGCTTCTTGTTTTTCAGAAATGAAGAATGATTTTCCAGCAAGGGTTTCAATTCGTAAATCGGGATCGGTGGCATTGGTAAAGCTTAAACTAAAATCGCGCAAACCACTAAAAACAGAAAGCACAACAAATAGTGCCATAGCACCTACAATAATTCCAAAAGAAGCAATAAACGTAATCACATTTATGGCGGTAGTTTTAGATAAACTAAACGCGTATCTTTTGGCTATGTAGAACGGAAAATTCAAATTATGATTTTTTTCGTTTTTCTAATAAATCTGGATTTTCAATTGGGTTTTCTTTTCTTGAAAGTGCATTGTCAATTTTTTCTATGTAGTCTAAACTATCATCAATAAAGAAAATTAAATTCGGCACACGTCTTAATTGCAATTTTACACGTTGCGATAAATCGTGTTTAATTAAAGGTGCGTTAATTTTTATAGCTGCTAATAATTCTGGTCCTTTTTCGGAAGGAAAAACACTTAAATACACCTTTGCGATAGATAAATCTGAAGTTACATTTACTTTAGAAACAGAAATGATTAAGTTAGAAATTGAATTTTTTCTAATCTCACCTTGTAAAATATCTACTAAGTCTGTTTGCAATAATGCACCAATTTTTTTTTGTCTATTTGTTTCCATTGGGCAAAAATACAATTTTTACTCACAAAATAAGCAGAAATACATTTATGAATGTTTATTTTTGCATATTAATTCCTGTAGAAATGAGAAAAATAGAACATATTGGCATAGCGGTTCATGATTTAGAAAATTCAAATGAATTATTTTCAAAACTTTTCGGACAAGCTGCTTACAAAACGGAAGAAGTAGCCAGTGAAGGTGTAAAAACATCATTTTTTATGTGCGGTCCAAATAAAATTGAATTGTTAGAAGCCACGAATGAAAACAGCCCGATTGCTAAATTTTTAGAGAAAAAAGGCGAAGGCATTCATCATATCGCTTTTGATGTGGAAGATATTTATTCAGAAATAGAACGACTAAAGCTGGAAGGTTTTACTGTTTTAAATGAAACGCCAAAAAAAGGAGCCGACAATAAATTAGTGGCTTTTTTACATCCGAAAACCACAAACGGTGTGTTAATTGAACTTTGTCAAGAAATAAAATAGATTGATTTCAAGAACGTTACCCAACATTTTTAGAATCGAATAAAAAAAGATTTGCTTGCAAATAAAAATAGTAGTAATATTGCACCTCCAACAGCGGTCCTATAGCTCAGTTGGTTAGAGCACCTGACTCATAATCAGGTGGTCCCTGGTTCGAGCCCAGGTGGGACCACAACAAAACCCTTGTAAGTATCCGTATTTACAAGGGTTTCTTTTTTTAAAAAAGTTACCCTCGAAGTTCATACATCCTAGCAATATACTTTCCTACCACATCAAATTCTAAATTTACTTTTGTGCCAATTTCAAAAGTATGAAAAATAGTGTTTTCATAGGTATAAGGAATAATTGCCACGCTAAAACTGTTTTTAGCTGAATTTACGACCGTTAAGCTGGTGCCATTTACGGTAATAGAGCCTTTTTCTATAGTAATATTATTTAAAGCCGTATCATATTCAAAAGTAAATTCCCAGCTGCCATTTTTTTCATGAATTGTTGTACAAACTGCGGTTTGGTCTACATGACCTTGTACTATATGTCCGTCCAATCTATCACCTAATTTCATAGCTCTTTCTATATTTACTTTATCGCCAATTTCCCAAAAACCTAAAGTAGTTTTATTTATCGTTTCTTGAATGGCAGTAACTACGTGTTTGTTGTCAAATATTTCTACAACGGTTAAACAAACACCGTTATGTGCCACACTTTGGTCAATTTTTAACTCATTCGTAATATTTGTTTGAATTGTTAAGTGTACATTTCCCTGATCTTTTTTGATATCTGAAATTATTCCGATAGATTCTATGATTCCTGTAAACATATGACAGTTTATTTTTATAAATTTGCATCAAAATTAAGAAATAAAAATGGTAAAACATTCGGAAAATATAATTGTTGGTGTTTCTATTGGAGACATGAACGGCATTGGACCAGAAGTAATTTTAAAAACATTTGAAGATACCCGAATGTTAGACATCTGCACGCCAGTGATTTTTGCCAATGCTAAAATTGTTTCTTTTTTAAAAAGAAACTATAATTTAACTGCATTCATACAAGGAATTGATAAACTGGATCAGATTGTTTTAGGAAAAATAAATGTTTTAAATGTTTGGCGCGAAGGAGTTAATTTAGAAAACGGCAAATTGGATGAAGAAATTGGAAAATATGCCATAAAATCGTTCCAAGCAGCAACAACAGCGTTAAAAAACAATCAAATTGATGTGTTGGTAACGGCACCTATAAACAAATACAACATTCAAGCGGATGATTATAAATTTGCAGGACATACGGATTATTTAAACGAACAATTAGAAGGTGAAGCCCTAATGTTTATGGTTCATGAAGACATAAAAGTAGGGTTAATTACCGACCATATTCCCATTGCAGAATTATCAAAACATATCAATTCAAAATTAATTGAGAAAAAAATCAACACTATTAATCATAGTTTAATTGCCGATTTCAAAATAAACAAACCAAAAATTGCGGTGTTAGGACTAAATCCTCATAGCGGCGATAATGGTGTAATTGGCAAAGAAGATGATGAAATTGTGAAACCAAGTTTAGAGAAAATTTTTAAAAGTGGCATACAAGTTTTTGGTCCGTTTTCAGCAGATAGTTTTTTTGGTTCCAACCAATATAAAAATTACGATGCGGTAGTTGCGATGTATCACGACCAAGGATTAATTCCTTTTAAAACCCTGTCATTTGGTGAAGGTGTAAATTTTACTGCTGGTTTAAATAAAGTAAGAACTTCGCCAGATCATGGAACAGGTTTTGATATTGCAGGAAAAAATATAGCCAACGAAAGTTCTTTTAGAGAAGCCGTTTACAGCGCTATAGACATCTATAAAAATAGAATGGAATATGTCGAATTAACCAACAACCCTTTGAAAAAAGGAACAAGTAAAGTTTAATTTAAAAAAAAGCAAAGAAAATTATTGTAATTCCAATATTTTTGTATCTTTGCACACCCTTATAAAAAGGGAAAAACTGATGTTATGGATATATTAAAAGAATTTTTAATCCCATTTTCAGGATTAAAACTGGGTAAACACCAGTTTGAATTTCAAGTAAACAATACGTTCTTTACTCATTTTGGCTATGACGAATTTAACGATTCTAACATCAAAATGAATGTAGTATTAGAGAAAAAAAGCAACATGCTTGAGCTCAATTTTTCGCACAAAGGAATTATAAATGTTCCTTGTGATATAACTAATGAGGATTTTGATTTACCTATTAAAGGAAAAATGAAACTCATAGTTAGATTTGGTGAAGAATTTAATGATGACAATGATGAATTTATCATTTTACCTCATGATGAATTTCAAGTAAACGTAGCGCAATATTGTTATGAAATGATGGTTTTATCTGTTCCAACAAAAAGAATACACACCGGAATAAAAGATGGAACTTTACAATCAGAAGCATTACAAAATTTGGAAAAATTTTCTCCAAAAGAAACAAAAGCACAAGAGATTAAAGAAATAGACCCAAGATGGGAAGGTTTAAAAAAACTATTAACGGATAAAAAATAGAATAAAATGGCACATCCTAAACGTAGACAGTCATCGACTAGAAGAGACAAAAGAAGAACACACTACAAAGCATCTGCACAACAAATTGCAACTTGCGTAGTAACCGGTGAAGCTCACTTATACCACAGAGCATACTGGCATGAAGGTAAAATGTATTATAGAGGTCAAGTTGTTATTGACAAGACTGAAGCAATGTTATAATTCCATTAAAATTATTGAGAAACTCTCACTTGCGTGAGGGTTTTTTTTATTTTAATGAAAATTATCTAATTGTATTTTTAGAAAATTCCGAAATAATTCGTAATTTTCGCCTCTTTACGCACATAAAGTTGCAAAGAAAATTATTTATTTATGAAATCGCCATAAACACTGTGTGCTTCGAAAGAAAATCACAAAGAAATAGCGACACATATGTTACCAAAAAAAATAACATTAAAAACATATGAATAAAATTACTGCCGCAATTACTGCAATTGGCTCGTATGTACCAGAATATGTATTATCAAATCAGGTTCTAGAAACTTTGGTTGATACCAATGATGAATGGATTACATCAAGAACCGGAATAAAAGAGAGAAGGCTTTTAAAATTAGATGGCGAAGGAACTTCTTACCTTGCTATAAAAGCGGCTCAAAATCTTATAGAAAAATCAAAAATAGACCCAAAAGAAATTGACTTGGTAATTATGGCAACTACCACGCCAGATATGCCTGTAGCAGCAACTGGAGTATATGTAGCCTCGCAAATCGGTGCCACAAATGCTTTTGCTTACGACTTGCAAGCCGCTTGTTCAAGTTTTCTTTTTGGTATGTCAACCGCTTCTGCTTACATTCAATCTGGAAAATATAAAAAAGTGTTACTTATAGGTGCCGATAAAATGTCGTCTATAATTGATTATACTGACCGTGCCACATGTATTATTTTTGGTGATGGCGCTGGTGCCGCTTTGTTTGAACCTAATTTTGAAGGATTAGGAGTACAAGACGAAATTTTAAAATCGGACGGAATTGGAAGAGAGTTTCTGAAAATTGATGCCGGTGGCTCTATTTTACCTCCATCTGAAGAAACCATTAAAAACAAACAACATTTTGTGTTTCAAGATGGAAAAACCGTATTCAAACACGCTGTTTCAGGAATGGCAGATGTAAGTGAAAAAATCATGCAACGCAATAACTTATCGCACGATGATGTGAATTGGTTAATTGCACATCAAGCAAATAAAAGAATTATTGACGCCACTGCAAGCAGAATGAATGTGGATGAATCTAAAGTGTTAGTCAATATTCACCGATACGGAAATACTACTTCTGCTACATTGCCTTTGCTTTTAGCAGATTTTGAAGATAAATTTAAAAAAGGAGATAATTTAATTTTTGCAGCATTTGGAGGGGGATTCACATGGGGATCTATCTATTTAAAATGGGCATATTAATAAAAACAAACTATAACTAAAACAACTTAATTATGGATTTAAAAGAAATTCAAAACCTAATCAAATTTGTATCTAATTCTGGAGTAGCAGAAGTAAAATTAGAAACGGGCGATGTAAAAATTACAATTAGAACTACCTTAGAAGGAAATTCTCAAGATATTACTTATGTGCAACAAGCACCTATGCAACAAGCAATTCAGCAAGCAGTGCCAGTTGCTCCTGCAGCAATCGCTCCTGCAGCTGCGGCACCTGTTGAGACTGCTGTAGAAGATAATTCTAAATACATTACAATTAAATCACCAATGATTGGCACATTGTACAGAAAACCAGCTCCAGACAAACCAATGTTTGTTGAAGTAGGAAGTACTATTAGCAAAGGTGATGTAGTATGTGTAGTTGAAGCCATGAAATTATTCAACGAAATTGAATCTGAAATTTCAGGTAAAATTGTAAAAGTATTAGTTGATGATTCTTCACCAGTTGAATTTGACCAACCTTTATTTTTAGTTGATCCATCATAATTATTTTAAATTCCAATATTTTAAATTCCAAATTCCAAAAAAAGTTTATTTTTAGGTTTTGGAATTTGGAATTTGTTTATTGAATTTTTAAAACAAAAATATGTTTAAAAAAATATTAATTGCCAATAGAGGTGAAATTGCTCTACGCGTTATTCGTACTTGTAGAGAAATGGGAATTAAAACAGTAGCCGTATATTCTACTGCTGATGCCGAAAGTTTGCACGTTAAATTTGCAGATGAAGCGGTTTGTATAGGTCCTGCGCCAAGTAATTTGTCTTACTTAAAAATGTCAAACATTATTGCAGCTGCAGAAATTACAAATGCAGATGCCATTCATCCAGGTTATGGTTTCCTTTCTGAAAATGCTAAATTTTCGAAAATTTGCCAAGAACACAATATCAAATTTATTGGTGCTTCACCAGAAATGATAGACAGAATGGGAGATAAAGCTTCGGCTAAAGCTACCATGATTGAAGCTGGCGTACCATGTGTTCCGGGTTCAGTAGGGATTTTAGACTCTTACGAACAAGCAGAGAAATTAGCCGCTGAATTTGGCTATCCAGTTATGTTAAAAGCAACTGCTGGTGGTGGTGGAAAAGGAATGCGTGCTGTATGGAAACAAGAAGATTTATTAAAAGCTTGGGAAGGGGCTCGTCAAGAATCTGCTGCCGCTTTTGGA
>Ga0208595_1000569_pt1 | contig 13616 bp, 13 predicted proteins | sample LakMenEpi28Jun11_FD_150742 | JGI IMG/M metagenome (GOLD analysis project Ga0208595, IMG submission 150742) | Freshwater microbial communities from Lake Mendota, WI - 28JUN2011 deep hole epilimnion (SPAdes) | ecosystem: Environmental > Aquatic > Freshwater > Lake > Epilimnion/Euphotic zone ...
GATGGCGATTTAGTTAGCGGCTACGATATGAATTATGTAGCTGAGTTGATGGTGAAGTTTGACGTTCTTGGGTTGAGGACTTTAACTGTGGTTAGTGAGGTTTGCAAGAGGTTAAATATACAAATGGCTTCTATTGATCCAGAAGATCCTTTTATTTATGAAAACTTGCAGGGTCTTAGAACTCCACAAGGATTATTTCAAATTGAAGCTGAAACTAATTTTAAAGTATGTCGTAAAGTTCAACCCAAGTCGCTAGAACAACTTAGTGCAGTGGTGGCTATTGCTCGCCCCGGTGCTTTGGACTTCGCTGATCAGTACGCTACATATTCCGCATCAGGAGTATTCCAATTGGTGCATGATTTCTTTAAAGACGAGCTTTCATACACTGGAGGCATTCCTCTCTATCAGGAGCAATTAATGAAGATGGCCGTGCGTCTTGGATTTACTCTTGATGAATCTGAACAGTTGCGTCGAATTGTTGGTAAAAAGAAAGTAGATCAAATGCCAGCTTGGCAAGGCAAGATCCGTCAAAAAGTTACAGAGCAGAATTTAGACCCAGCAATTGGAGATGTGCTATGGAAGGTAGCTGAAGACTCAGCAAATTATTCTTTTAATAAATCGCACTCGATTTCATACGCTATTTTAGCTGCATGGACGATTTATCTTAAATTCAAATATCCACATGAATTTTTCTTAGCTCTTCTTCGATTGTCTAAATTTGAACCTGATTCACATCAAGAAATTAACAAAATATCTAAAGAGTTAGTATTCTTTGACATTAAACTTTTGCCTCCTGATCTAGCCAAGTCATCTCTTGATTTCAAGATTGAAGATGGAAATATTAGATTTGGTTTGAATTCTATCAAAGGCGTTTCAGAAAAGACTCTTCAATCTCTTCAGAATTTTCGCGAAACAACTACTCCCACAAAATTCGATATCTTTATTTCTGCAAAACAAGCAGGAATTAATATAGGCGTACTTTCATCTTTGATTCAAGCTGGAACTCTTGGCTCATATACTCATCGACGATCACGATTGGTTCTTGAAGCTCAAGCTTTTAATGTCTTAACAGACAAAGAAAAGAAGTTCGCTTGTAGTGTCGGCCCAAAATACGATTATGATATCTTAAATATTATTAGTGAATGCGCGTTCAAAGCTCAATCTCTTAATGAAAGCGGAAAACCATTCATGAATGAAAAGCGTAAGGTCACATTCAAGAAAAAGTATGATGAGTATAAGAAAATCTACGAGCAAAACAAGAATTATGAAAAATTTGCAAACTGGGTCTTTGAAAACAGGTTGTTAGGATACACTCCAACAATTAGACTAAAGACAATTTTCCAACAATCTGAATGCACTTTCACAGATACGTTAGAGTTTCATTCTGCTTTTAAAGAAGACAGAATTAAAATGATTGGTGTAATAGATGACGTATATAAAGGAAAGACTAAAAAATCTAACTCTACGTTTTATCGTTTTCAATTAAAAGATGAAGTGGGTAGCATAAGTGCTATGTTTTTAGATGGTGGAAAACATCAGAGATTAACAGAATATCTTGAAGACGGTCTAAAGATACCAGAGAAAGAAAGTATTGTAGTTTTCACTGGCAGAAAAGGAGATGATGTGTTATGGATAGAGAACATAGGAATCTTAGACGAAAAGATCTACATGAAATTATCTGATATAGAATGAAAAATTTAAATCTTACTCCTAGAGCGCAAAAACTAATCAAAGAAGCTTATAAAATAGCCGTAGATTTCAAGCACACAGAGATCACGCATCTTCATTTGTTTATAAGTTTTCTTAATCTTAGTCAAAGCCAAATAGAAGAAGCGTTTGGTAATTTTGGAATAGATTCTTTAAAAATAAAAAACAGTGCTATAAAATTTTTAAAAACCAACACTACAGCGCAAAAGAAAGCAGTAACTAGACCTTTATTATCTGAAGGCATAAAGACCATTTTTAAATGCGCCAAGAGTATATCTTCTAAATTTGATCATAAGTATATTGGTTTAGAACATGTATTTATAAGTTTATTTGAAGTGCCTGATCAAAAGTTTGAACTATACTTAATAGATTATAATTATGACTTTGTTAAAATAGTAGATTACGTTGAACAAAAGCTAGAAAACGACGACATGCTTCCAAGTGTTGAAGAAGAAGAAATAAATGTTCCTAATAAAGCGAAGCAAACCTTTGATATTAAGAAGTATAAAATCTTAAACACTTATGCTAACAATTTAAATACACAAGTAGTTAATGGAAAAATTAATAACTTACATTTAAATAAAGAACTAATACAAAAAATTTCAGAAGTCCTTTGCCGCAAAAACAAGAACAATCCTTTAATTGTTGGCGAAGCCGGTGTAGGTAAAACCGCACTTGTTGAATCTTTGGCTCAAGCGATAGTAAAAGGAGAAGCTTCGGATTTGCTTAGTCTTAAACAAATTTATAGCCTAGACATTCCCATGATGATTGCTGGTTGTAAATTTCGCGGCGAATTTGAAGAAAAGATTAAGAACCTATTAAAAGAAATAACTGATGATCCATACATTATTCTTTTTATAGATGAAATTCACACTATTATTGGTGCTGGCAATCCAGAGAATGGAAACGACATGGCTAATATTTTAAAACCATATTTAGCTAGAGGAGAGATCAGTTGTATTGGAGCAACAACATTCGATGAATACAAGAAAACTATTTCAGACGATCCGGCATTATCTAGGCGTTTTCAAATCATCAAAATTGAAGAGCCGACAAAAGAACAAACTTTTAATTTAATTAAAAACATTAAAGGTGGATACGAGAGTTTTCATATTATTGATTTTACTGACGAAGTTTTACGCTTTACTATTAACAGTGCTGAGAAATATATTGAAGGAAGATTCCCTGATAAAGCTTTAGATATTATTGATCAAGTTGGAGCGAAAGTTAAATTGAAAAATTTTGTAAAATCCGCCGAGATGATCAAGATAGAAAAAAAACTCAGCAAATTTGTCGGCTCAAACGAACGAGTTAGCGAAAACAAAAAAATAGCTTCTTTAGAAACTCTTTTAGTTGAATATGAAGAATCAACAAAAAAGATGATAAACAATTGGCGAAATAATAAATATCAAATAACAAACTCTGATATTTTAGAAGTTATATCTGATAAAACAAATATTCCAATTGATGATTTAAAATTACAAGACTTTGAAAAAGTTAAATCTCTCAAGATTAAACTAAAAGAACAAGTCTTCGGTCAAGAATCTCAAATAGAACATATTTATAAATCTTTAATTAGGGTCAAGGCTGGCTTTCGCAACCCTAGCAAACCGATATGTTCTATGCTTTATGCAGGTCCAACAGGTGTTGGAAAGACCATGACTGCAAAAATCATAGCTGAATCTTTATTCATTAATAAAAATAATTTTATAACAATCGACATGTCTGAATATACAGACAAAGCGGCTGTAAATAAATTAGTTGGTTCTAGCCCCGGTTATATTGGATTTGATAAAGGAGGAGTTCTAACAGAAAAAGTTAGAAAGAATCCATATTCTTTGATTCTTTTCGATGAAATACAAAAAGCAGATGAAGATGTTTTGTATTGTTTGTTACAAATTTTAGAAGAAGGCAAGATAACGGACTCTTCAGGAAAAATGGTTGATTTTTCTAATTCCATGATTGTAATGACTACAAACATTGGTGCCGAAAGCATTAATCATTCTGCTATTGGATTCGGTAAACAAAAATCTAGCAAATCAGATGTACTATCATCAATAAAGAAACACTTTCCTGCCGATCTACTTAATCGAATCGATGAGATTGTTATTTTTGATTCCCTTGATGAAGAGAATATCAAATCAATTATAGAAAAAGAACTTCAACTATTTAAAAACGATCTATCTAATAGAGACGTAACTATTAAATATTCTTCAGAAGTTACAAACCACATCTTTAGTAAGATTCAATTTAATAATTTTGGCGCAAGACAAGTTATCAAAACCATTCAACGTGAATTGCAAACTCAAGTTGCAGAAAAAATGCTAGATGCGGACAAGAAATTGAATTTAGAAATTTCTATCAAAGATGGTAATATTTGTGTAATTTAATTAGAATAAAACATTTTAATATTTCTACAGTATATGAATGAACATAACCCTATTTATGGTATAAATCCAAATCCGCCATCATCTAATGACACATTTGATTTTGTGATGCCAGACATTCCTGAACCACCGCAAAATGAAAAGCCAGAACCTAAAGATAGAGATTCTGTAGGTTTTAAATTTGGCTTTATTGGTGCTGGTCAAGGTGGCGGAAAATTGGCTGAAACATTTTCTCAAATTGGTTACGCTCGCGTTGGTGTTATTAATACCGCCGATCAAGATCTTGCGACAATTAACGTACCAAATAAAATGAAATTTGGCGAACAACAAGGAGCAGGAAAAAACAGAGAATTCGCTAAACAGGCTTTTTTAAACAGTAAAGAAGATGTCGTTGATTTTATTAAGTCTTCTATCGGTACTGATATAGATCGTATCTTTGTAACAGTTGGTGCTGGCGGTGGAACTGGTGCTGGTGTTTGTTCTGAGCTTGTAAAAACTGTTAAGGAATATCAAAACACAATTAAAGCTGGATCTCCTTATGTTGGTTTGATTCTAGCTCTGCCAAAGCTTTCCGAAGGTAAAAAGGTAAGCCAAAATGCTTATGAAACATTAAAAGAAGCTTGTGAACTAGTAGAACAAAAGATTGTTTCTCCTCTTATCATTCTTGATAACGAAAGAATCAATTCTCTTTATCCAAAATTATCTGTAAATAAATTCTGGCAAGTAGCAAATGCAAATATTTGTTCTTTGTTCCATTTGTTTAACAACATAATTACTAAAAATAGTCAGTATAGCACATTTGACACAAATGATTTCAGAACTGTTCTCGATTCTGGTATTATGGTTTTTGGTGCAGCTAACATTACTAATGTTAGTAGTGAATCCGAGATCAGCAAAGCAGTACGCGAAAATCTTAAGAGAAATGTTCTTTGCGGTGAGCTTGATCTTTCTACTGGTAGCACCGCTGCTGCTGTGGCTATTTGCGATGAAAAGACATTAGATAGTATTCCTCAAGAATACTTAGACAACGCTTTCAATCAATTGAATAGAACTCTTAAAACCAACAGTACAGTTCATCAAGGCGTTTATAAAGGAGTTAAAGAAGGTCTTTCTATATTTACCGCTATCGGAGGCATTGCAACTCCTGTTGATAAACTAGACGCTCTTCTAAAAGCTAGTCAATAAGTGTAATAAATTATATGTCTTATAATCAAGATCTACAATTTTGTTATTTCAATACTGGAACAACTATCACTCCAACAAGCGATAAAGATGTCTATATTGTTTCTGCATTAGCTTCGTTTAGCGGAGATTTTGGCACTGTAACTTTAGGCGCAAATCAATCTTTAAACCCCACTGTTCCAATTAAAATTTCTAGTCCAGTTGTTAGCGGAACGGCTAGAAGTTTGTTCTATTATTTCGAATAATCTGATTAGAAATATCGCAGGATACTAATAATATCCTGCGATATATGAATCTTCAGATTTACAAGCCCAACCCAAAGAATCAAGGTTGTGCAATTAGTTTTCAAATCTCACAAAAGCCAAACAATGAGCCTCAGTTTTATGTAAACTGTATCGCTCAACATTCTTGGAATGATCAGACCAAGACTGCATCATTCGCAGAAAGCAGAAATAATCCTTCAAAGACTATTGCTGTTAAGTTCAACGAATTTGAGCTTGGAGAAATGATCAACGCATTTCAACAAAAGACTTCTTATTCCGCATTCCATTCAAGCGAATCAAATAAGACACAAATTAAACTAGCTCCTTATGAAAAGACTAAGGGTACTGGCGATTACGCTGTAAAGTATACTGCATTCGGTATTTCTTTTATTAGAAACGGTGCTGACACTTTCAAGGTTCCACTAGAACCGGGAGAAGCTGTTAGGTTAATCGCTTTTATTAATAAGTTTTATTCTGTTCTGGACGATTCTCGAAAGATGATTCCAAAGACAGATCAAGCTCCAGCGCAAACGCCAGTACAAAAACGCGAACCAGTTCAAGAATCCGCTCCAAAGACTAAGAAGGTAGAGCCAGTTGTTGCTGATTCAGAAGAAATGGATTTCTAATGCGTAAAAAACGGGTTTTAATTCATAGCAACTTTTGTAAAATGTTTACCGGCTTTGGTAAGCATAAAAAGAATCTATTATCATATCTATATAATACCGGCAAATACGATATAATAGAATTAAGTAATGGATATACTTGGGAATCTGAACAATTAAAATTTGTTCCTTGGGAATCTTACGGTACGTTACCTAGCGATCCAGAGATTCATAAAGAAATAGCTATTGATGAAAGACGTAAAAATGCTGCTGGCTATGGAGCCGAAATGATTGATCATGCAGTAAAAGAATTAAAACCCGATATTTATTTAGGAATCGAAGACGTTTGGGCGTTCAACGGCTTTATAGAAAAAGAATGGTGGAATAAAATTCATTGCATCGTTCATACAACATTAGATAGTCTTCCAATACTTCCTGATGCGGTTAACGCCGCAGACAAGATAAAGAATTATTTTGTTTGGGCATCTTTTGCTGAAAAAGCGATGCATAAACTTGGTCACACTCATGTAAAAACCGTACATGGAACATTAGACGCTTCTTCTTTTTATCGCCTTCTTGATGAAGATAGATTAAAATTAAGAAATAGATTTAAGTTATCAGATGAATACATTATTGGTTTTGTTTTTAGAAACCAATTGCGTAAATCAGTTCCAAATTTACTCGATGGCTTCAAACTATTTCAAGAAAATAATAAACAATCCAAAGTAAAACTACTTTTACATACCTCTTGGAACGAAGGTTGGGATATATTAAAGCTTTTAAAAGAAAAAGAAATTGATACAAAAAACATATTAACTACTTATGTATGTAAAAATTGCAATGCTTATAATGTAAAATCATTTTCGTCTCACGTTGTAAATTGTGATTTTTGTCGCACACAAAATAGTTGCGAAACCACCAATGTTAAAACGGGAGTAAATGAACAACAATTGAATGAGATATATAATCTTATGGATGTGTATTGTCATCCATTCACTTCTGGCGGACAAGAAATCCCAATTCAAGAAGCAAAACTGACTGAACTAATAACTCTTGTCACTAATTATAGCTGTGGCGAAGATTGTTCCACCGAAGCTAGTGGAGGATTTCCTCTTGAATGGGCTGAATACAGAGAGCCTGGAACTCAATTCATTAAAGCTTCTACATTGCCAACTAGCATTTTTTCTCAATTACAGCATGTATATAATTTACCATCAGAAACCAAGAAGTTATTGGGTAAATCAGCAAGGCAATTTGTAATAGATAATTATAGCATAGAAGTCGTTGGTAAGTTTTTTGAAAATTTATTCGATAGTTTTCCGCATGTAGATTATGTTTTTGAAAATAAAAAATTAAAGTGCGATCCGTTTTATGATCCAGATCCAAATTCACAAGATAAAGAATGGGTAGAATCTTTATATAGCAACATCTTAACAAAACAAGATCCAGCAGGTGTCGTTCATTGGATACAAAGATTGAAAGCTGATCTCAAAAGATCTGATGTATTGAATTATTTTAGAAAAGTAGCTTTATCAGAAAATCAAAATTCGTTTTTAGATGAAATGCTTTCTTCCCTCAAGGAAAATAAAGATTCAAAAAAAATAGCATTTATTCAACCTAATGGAGTTGAAGAAATTATTATTGCTACATCTTTAGTAACTTCCATTAAAAAGACCTACCCCGATTATGATATTTATTTCTTCACAAGAAACGAGTATTTTGATTTAATAAACTCGCATCCTGATGTTAAAAAAGTCTTAAACTATTTTAATAAAATGGATGATCCGTTATTTTTCGAAGGCAAAGGATCTAATAATAAATATTTTGATATAGTGTTTGCGCCATATCTATCTATTAATAATAATTATTTCAGAAACGCAGAAGATATTATTCAATATAACATATATGAATCTAACTGAAAAAATGGCTTTAGATTGCGGAGTTAAAATCTCCAAACCTTATCTTGATAAATATTTTCTGCCAATCAAAAATGATAATTATATAATCATAGACACAAGAAGCAAAAACGATACTGGTGAATACGATTATTTTAATGATGTTCTCGACCTTATTAAAGATTACTTAAAAGAAGCCAATATAGATGTTTTTCAACTAGCAACCGAGAAAAATAATAAACTTGCTTGCAGTAAATGCTACATAACGATAAACAAAAAACAAGAAAACTATTTGATATCAAAAGCTAAACTGTTAATTTCTAATGAAAATTATAGCTTATACATTGCTTCTGTTTTTAATATAAAATCTATTGGTTTGTATTCTGTATTCAATCCAAAAAACACACAACCAGTTTGGAATCAAAATTCTCAAATAATTTTAGAATCTGACAGAGACGGTAACTTACCTTCATACGGAAGCTTGAAAGAAACGCCAAAAACAATTAATTTAATTAGCCCTTATGTAATTGCTAAAAACATATTGGATAATTTAAATATTAAAAATGATCTTCATAGATTTGAATTAGTTAGTCTTGGTAACAGTTTTAATCAAAAAATCGTAGAGATTGTTCCAGATTTTATATCTGGAGAAGATTTCATGAAAGGGCGATCAATAAATTTACGACTAGACTACATAAAAAATTTAAATGTTTCTGTGTTCAATTATTGGATGGCTAATAGAAAAGTAAATATTATCACAGACAAAGATATAAACATAAATCTTATAGCTCCTCATAGAAGCAATATCATTCTTATGACTATAATGATGTCAGAAAACATATCTGAAAAATTCTTAAAACACTGCAAAACGATAGGTCTTAAATTAAAAATATTTTGCGACGACAAAGAAAAGCTAAATGAATATAAATTTAAATTTTTAGATTGGGACATAAATAAAGATTTTGAAAACGACTCGGCTTTGGAAAAGCTGCCAACAATTTCAGAGAAGTCTAAATTCATTAGCTCTAAGATTTTAATATCCAAAGGGAAACAATTTTCCTGCAAGGCCAATCATACCTTGAACAAACACCTTGACAATTCAGACGAATGTGTTATTCTCTCAAAAGAGTTCGAAAAAGAAATCGAATTCTTTAAAATCTACAATGAGCGAGAAGAACCCACATCTAACACCCCAATCGCGTAATGCATGGGGTCTAATTCAAGGAATAGATTACAAGACAAATGAAGACGGCTCAATCAACTGGCGAGCAATGGTTAAACCAGAGCATCTATTTCCTAATAGAGGCTGGTTTGAATCGCGCAAACAGCAGATGCCAACTTCGATTGAAGGTCTTGCTGACAATCAGCTTCTTATCAAGCTGTCTGGTATTAAAGAACTTGCAAAACTGCGAGGTTATACAAGCGTAAAATACGATGTTGTTAAATGTGAAGCGTCTTATGTCGCCATTAAATGCGGTATAACATGGATTTCAAATTATGAATCAGAACATGAAAGCTACTACGAAGATATCGCAAACGCTACAGTCAATAACACTTCAGATTTTGCTGTCAAATTTTTGGAGACGATTGCAGCTAATCGTGCATTCGTTAGGTCTGTAAGAAACTTTCTAGGCGTACATATCGTAGGTAGCGATGAAATCGATGCTTCTAAGAAGGGAACCCCTTCAGTATTTGAAGATGATAATGAAGTCGCTCTTCCTTCTTCTCAAGGCATGTTAGAAAAGACTGCCAAGAATTCTGGACTCAGTAATTTTGAAGAGTTTCAAGATTACCTTCGAAACGCTTGGAAGCTTGGCGTTTATAAGAATGCCGAAGCTAAAGTTTGGACTAATTACAACGACATTCCAGCAAAAGAAGCTAGAATTTTAATGTCAATGTTGAAAGATAAGTGATATGTATAAAGAAGTTCTACAAATAAATATTAAGAAGCTTTCTGATAATGCAAAAATTCCCACTCAAGGAACAAATTTTGCGGCTGGATATGATTTATATGCAGCAGAAGACACTACAATTGTTTGCGGAACTCGCAAATTAGTAAAGACTAATATTTCAATGGCAATTACTACCGGCTACTACGGGCGCATTGCTCCTCGTTCTGGCTTGGCTTACAAGAATGGTATTGATGTTCTGGCTGGTGTGATTGATTCCGATTATCGTGGAGATATTGGAGTTATTCTTTATAATACAGACAAGGATATTGATTTTATAGTTAAGAAAGGTGATCGAATTGCTCAAATTATATTTGAAGCTTGTTATTCGGTAAACTTTAATGAAAGGTATCTTGATAATACCGTAAGAGAACACGGTGGATTTGGATGGACTGGCGTATGAATGATAAACATATTAAAAAGATAATAGATAAACAATTTAAAATTGCTAATTTAGATATAAAATACGAAGATATTTGCAATAATCAAGTGCCAAATTGGTATCATAAATACACATATTCTCCAGAAGAGAACGAGAAGTGGAAGAATTGGACTATGAAGTATATGCGCGAAAAGATGAAGCTCACCAAAGACAAAGCGTTGATAGAGACGGCTTGGATTGATTTGAATTTTGGACTTAAAACTTCAACTCGTTCTATAAAAAACAACAAGAAGAAGTGAAAAAAAACAAAGATTTAGGTCTGTTAGATCTTTGTAAAGTCCTTGACACTGATTATATAGATTATGGAGGTAAAATTTCTCGCTGGGCTGATCCTGATGCTGAGTACAATGATTGTAGCGGCGGGTGTAAGCATTTTATTCCTTTATACAATCAGAAATATAGAGATGCAGACTTTGATTACGGAGTCTGTGCAAATAGAAAAAGTAAAAGATGTGGATTACTGACTTTTGAACATCAAGCTGGTTTTGGATGTTTTGAGTTAGAAAAAATAAGGTGAGGTGGCAGAGTGGTCTAATGCAGGGCTTTGCTAAAGCCCCGTACTCCAAAAGAGTACCGAAGGTTCAAATCCTTCTCTCACCGCCAATTTAAATTGTCCGATGGTGTAACGGTAGCACAAAAGACTTTGACTCTTTTTGTATAGGTTCAAATCCTGTTCGGACAACCATTTTATAACGCAAGAAGTAGATACCATATTAAACAAATTAATTTAATCAATCAAAACTATAGAAAAAAACATATATGTCTTACTCACAATTAGGTCAAGATTTAGAAGTTATTAAAACATATAATAACAAAGAAAATGGATTTTTTATTGAAATCGGCGCAAGCGATGGAATATATTTTTCAAATACATATTTACTTGAAACAAAATATAAATGGCGCGGAATTTGTTGTGAACCTATTCCTCACAATTTTAAAAAATTAGTTGAAAATAGACCAAACTCTATATGTTACGATAAAGCAGTATATAATAAGAGCGGGCTAACACTTAATTTTGATATAATAAATTATTGGGATGTATTGTCTGGTATATCTGATCACATCGATCCTGCTAAATCTTATACAGATAACGATAAAAATACTATTCAAGTTCAAACAATTTCTTTGTTAGATGTGTTAAATAACGCGAACGCTCCATCATTTATTGAATATATGTCATTAGATACAGAAGGGTCTGAATTTGAAATCCTTAAAAATTTTGATTTTGAAAAATATACCTTTGGATTAATCGATGTAGAACATAATCACATTGAATCGAGAAGGACTGAAATTAAAAATTTATTATTATTAAAAGGATATATCTATAAGGGTGAAAATCAATGGGATGATATGTATAAGCATAATTCTATTTGAATTTACATTTTAAATCTATAAAGATATATAAAAAATTAAAACAACAATATGAGTGCTGGTAAAGGCGATAAACCAAGGAATTGTTTTAGCAAACAATATAAAGAAAATCACGATTCAATCAATTGGGGACGCAAGAATACAAAGAAAATTAAAAAAGGCTCCAATAGTGAACGATAATGTTTCAAATATACATAGAGCAGTTAATGTTTTTACCTTATCCGATAAAGATATTAAAAAATACAACCTAGTTAAAATAGGCGAGTTATTTAAAAAAGATGATTATGTATTACTGTACGACGATCAATACGTTAAAATTAGTGACGGTAATCTTCTTTTAAAATTTAAAATAACAAAAGAAAACTCCGTGTATAGAAAAAAGTAATAGCGGATAATTTTTATATTTTCTTTTTATCATTATCTGTGTAACAACAGATATGACTTTCAAGCTACCAATATTTATTATATTGGTTTTTTTATTTACTGGATGTTTTTCTACAATCAAGCCTTCTAAACAAATCGATGACAATCAAAAGATTATCGCGAAAGAAGAAAAAAAAGTAGATAACACTTTAGTAGAAATCGAAAAGAACGACAAAGGTAAGAAAATACAAACCTCTGGGCTTTCAATCGGCATTCAACATTCTTTAAATCAAGTTACTAATGCTCCTGTGCAAGTAGACACAGCATTAAAATTGAACGAAAGAGTTATTTCTATTGTTGGTTCTCCCCATATAGACGAAACAAAAAGAATTAAAGCTACTGTAGATCTTTTAAACTCCGCTTTAGTTGAAGAACGTAAAAAAGGCGAAGAGTTATTAACTCAAAGAGACGAGCTAATAAATAAACTTCAAAAAGAAAAATCAGAATTAAATCAAAAATACGACGATCAACTCTGGGAATTGACTGATAAAGCCAAAGAAGTAGCCAAAGAAGCTGATCAAAATAAAGCTGTATTAGATTCAATGAGCGGAATGTTTGGTCTTAATGCAGTATTTTGGGGATTAAAGAAATTTATTGTTAGCGCGTTAACTGCAATATTAGTATTTGTTGTGGTATTCGTTCTTCTTCGTTTATTGGCTACGGTTCATCCTGCTGCCGCCGCTGCATTCTCAATATTTAATATGTTGGGATCTGCAATCATATCTATTCTTAAAGCTCTTACTCCCAAAGCTTTTGAAATGTGTGATTTCGCAACAAAAGATAAGGTTGATGAATTTAAATCTCCTCTTGTTAAAATTGTAGATGTTATTCAAGAATTGAAAGTAAAACAGAAAGAATCTCCTGATAGAGTATATCCATTAAATGAATTACTAAAACGTTTCGAGAAAGAAATGGATAGCGATGAAAAAGATTTAATAGATAATATATTAAGAGAACAAAAGTGGATCAAATAACCGGCAATATACTAAAAAATACCGGAGAACTTTAAAAAATCTATTTTATTTATTTTAGTGTAATCAGTTATGACACAACTGATTATATGAACACAAACGACGCACACGTTATATCACAACAAGTATTAGAATCAACTGGTCAAGATTTGACCGGCAAATATGTTTGGTTATTTATTATTGGACTTGTAGCATTAATGTTTAAGTCTAGTATCGAAAAACTTGCCGCAGCTTTATTCATGTTTGTTGGAAATGATTATAAAGAAGATGATGTCGTTTATGTAGATGGTAAACCTGGAAGAATAGTTAGAGTGGGTTTAACAAAGACCGTATTCTTCATATACGATGTTGTTGACGGAAAGGTTTTGGGCGGCAGCAAACTAGTCGTCCAAAACGAAAGACTAGCATCATTAAATATTGAAAA
>Ga0208595_1000572_pt1 | contig 13552 bp, 13 predicted proteins | sample LakMenEpi28Jun11_FD_150742 | JGI IMG/M metagenome (GOLD analysis project Ga0208595, IMG submission 150742) | Freshwater microbial communities from Lake Mendota, WI - 28JUN2011 deep hole epilimnion (SPAdes) | ecosystem: Environmental > Aquatic > Freshwater > Lake > Epilimnion/Euphotic zone ...
GAATCTGGACGTCCGCGCTGGCATCACGGCCAACCGAGGTTCGAGACTTTTGCAGCTCGAAAACTAAACCATCGGTGACGACCTCTAATCTTGGCGACCACTGCACATCGCTTGCCACAATGTTCGGGCTCGACGCCGTCACGTAGACCTGGCCAATCCCTAGGTTTGAAGACTCGGCAACGCTAACGACAACCGGCCCGGCAAACTGGTAGCCCTGTTTTGTAGCGTGTGCCTGAGCCTGCTGGCAGAGTTCGTGGTTCAAACGCTCGGCGATTAGTTTTAACCGCCCGTAGTCGGAAGCCGACAGCGTTACCTCAAATTTGTTTGGAACCAGGATGCGGTCTCGGCTCACCACAGAAGCGTTGGCGTCCATTTGCGATTTGATAGCCGACCCAATCTCGATTGGCTGTAGCTCAGACTTGAAGGTTTTACTGAACGCGCCAGTTACAACTCGCTCAATGCCCTTCTCAAGTTTGTCTAGAAAGCCCAAGTGCAGAACCAATCTTTATAGTTCCTTAAGTTTAACCGCCGAAACCGACACATTCGGCTTTCTGTGAGTTATCTGTGCGGAGTCTAGGAGCAACCTGAGTTTGCGTGAGTTCGCGAATCCAATTTCCTAGTGTGGAACTTGTGAACCACGAAAGGACACGAAATGATTAGCAGCAAGTTTAGAAAGACTTCTCTCATTGCAATTTCAGCAGTTGCCCTCACCGGCCTTGCATTCGCAACTCCATCAATCGCAGCACCTCAAAAGGCTGCCGGAGTCTCTGCATCGGCACAGGCCAAGGGTCACGGACACGACCACGGAACTGAACGAGGCAAGAACAAGGGAAACAAAGTAGCCCCGGTTAGCCAGAACATCACAGTAACCGTTCCAGACGACGGTGGCGTTTACAAGCTAGTCATCACCAAAGTCGTTCCTGTGAGCGTATTAGGTGGCCCGGGATCAACCCCTCCAAAGGCAAAGCCAGCTCGTGAGCACACTCGCGTTGTTGCGGTTACCGGAACCGGCAGCGTTACCGTTACCGTTCCAGGGCTTCACCCAGGCAACTACACCGTTGAACTGGTGAAAGTGTCTTCGAGCCAAGACCTAAACGTTGTTGCACCAGCAGCAACCGCCAAAGTAAAGAAATAACACAGACATCGCCTCCTAATTCATAGATGGCAAAACGCCTCCTCGAGAAATCGAGGAGGCGTTTTGTTTTGGCTTTGGGAAGCTAACCCACCTGCGGGATCGCTTTTCCACGGGTGTGGTTCGGCTGGCAAGTGAGACTCTCTGGCTGAGCCGCGCAGTTATCGCAGAGCAAAACCAGGTCTTTGCAAGATAGGTTGGAGCAATTTCGGAACCTTGAGGTTGCTCCACCGCATTTTTCACATTCTCCGATTGTTTTGGCCTTGTCGGTGAAGTTGATGTTCATGCGGTCGTCGAAAACGTAGAGCGAACCCTCCCAGAGGCTCTCATCGCCCTGTGATTCACCGTAACGCACGATTCCGCCGTCGATTTGGTAAACCTCTTTGAAGCCACGCTTGATCATTACCGCCGACAACACCTCGCATCTAATGCCGCCGGTGCAGTACGTGACAATGGGCTTGTCTTTGATGGCGTCATATTTTCCACTTTCGAGGTCTTTGACAAAATCGTGAGTGGTATCAACGTCGGGGACGATGGCGTTTTTGAATTTGCCAATCTTGGCTTCCCAGGCATTTCGTCCGTCGAAGAAAACAACTTCATCGCCCCGATCGGCCACCAGCTGATCAACTTCTTTAGGCTTCAGGTGCTTACCGCCACCGACTACACCCTTAGCATCGACGACCAATTCGTCTGGCACACCGAAAGCCACCAGTTCGTCGCGCACTCGCACTCGCAGGCGCGGGAAGTCATTTCCAGTGCCGTCTGACCACTTGAAATCAATCTTGCGGAAACCGGCGAAGTCTTTGGTCTGGCGAACGTATTTCTTGAGTGCCGACATATCGCCACCGAGCGTGCCGTTGATGCCGTGCTTGGAAATCAGGATGCGACCTTTTAGGCCCAAAGACTCACAAAGGGTCTTTTGCCATAGTTTTACAGCCTCCGGGTCGCTGATTGGAGCGAATCCGTAGTAGAGGATAATCTTCTGTAGTTCCACGATAAGAATTGTAGTCTTCAATAATGAGCATCAAACCCGGCCTAGACCTTGCCAACTTCGATAAGAACGTAAAACCACAGGACGACCTGTATCTGCACACCAACGGGAAGTGGATCCGCGACACTGAAATCCCAGCCGACCAAGCGATTCACGGCTCATTCCACCAGCTTCGCGATGCGGCTGAAGAGGCCGTTCGAGACATCCTGCTCGAAGCCTCGGCAAATCCAAAGCCGGGCGTCAGCCAGCAGATTGGCGATCTCTATTCCTCGTTTTTGAATGACGAGTTGGCCAATGAACTGGGCTTTGCTCCGATTGCCGGAGACCTGCAGCGCATTCGTGAAGCCAAGCACATTGAAGAACTGATGCGACTAATGGGTGAGTTTTCCAGGCAGGGCATCGGTGGTTTCTTCGGTCTCTACATCGACAACGACCCGGGCAACCCCGAGCGATACCTACCGCACCTGAGCCAGGGAGGCCTAGGTCTTCCAGACGAGGCTTACTACCGCGAAGAAAAGCACCAGGAAATCCGCGACGCATACCTGCCTTATATTTCCGAGATGTTCCATCACGCTGGCTTCGACACCGCTACTGCCGACGACGCAGCCCGCTCAATTCTGGAATTTGAAACCGCGCTCGCGGCAACTCACTGGAACGTTGTGGATTCTCGCGACGCCGAGAAGACCTACAACCTCTATTCGCTTTCCGCCCTTCAGGCGATGACTCCTGGTCTCGACTGGAACCAGTGGACCTACGGCTGTGAAATCAAGCAGGAGGCCTTGAACGAGGTTGTGTTGATGATGCCGAGTTTCTTCGAGGCACTGCCGAAGTTGTTCAATAACGAAAACCTTGAAACCGTGAAGTTGTGGTTCCAGTGGGATCTCATCAATTCCATGGCTCCATACCTTTCTCAGGAATTCGTGAACACGCGCTTCGAGTTTTACGGCAAGAAACTCACCGGTCAGCCAGAGATGCGTGCCCGCTGGAAGCGTGCCGTTGGCTTAGTTGAAGGCTCGCTTGGCGAAGCCGTCGGTGAGATTTATGTGGAAAAGCACTTCCCGCCAGCCGCCAAAGAGCAGATGGACGAATTGGTTTCGTGGTTGGTTGAGGCCTATCGCATCAGCATTCGAGAACTAACTTGGATGACCGAAGCCACTAAGAAGAAGGCTCTGGTTAAGCTCGACAAGTTCACACCGAAAATTGGTTACCCGAACAAGTGGAAAGACTATTCGTCGCTGATTATTCGCAAGGACGACCTGGTTGGCAACGTTCGCCGTGCCTCAAGCTGGCAGACCGACAAGGAAATCGCCAAGATCGGGTCACCGCTCGATCGCGACGAGTGGTTTATGACTCCGCAGACCGTAAACGCCTATTACAACCCAGGATTTAACGAGATCGTTTTCCCGGCCGCTATCTTGCAACCACCGTTCTTTTCAGCTGAAGCTGATGCAGCGGTGAACTTCGGAGCAATCGGCGCTGTGATTGGCCACGAAATTGGTCACGGATTCGATGACCAAGGTTCCAAATACGACGGAGACGGGGCTCTTTCTAGCTGGTGGACCGATGAAGACCGTGAGGCTTTCGAGAAGCTAACCAAGGAACTGATTTTTCAGTACGACCAACTTTCGCCGGCTCAACTTTCCGATGAGCATCGGGTAAACGGCGCTTTCACCATCGGTGAAAACATCGGCGACCTCGGCGGTTTGGCGATTGCCTACAAGGCTTACTTCCTCTCGCTAGGCGATCAGCCGTCGCCGGTTATCGACGGTCTCACCGGCGCCCAGCGCCTGTTCCTATCCTGGGGCCAAGCTTGGCGAACCAAGGGCCGCGACGAGATCATGATTCAGCGCCTAGCAACCGACCCGCACTCGCCAGCCGAGTTCCGCTGCAATCAGATTGTGCGAAACATCGACGCCTTCTATGACGCTTTCGACGTAACCGAAAACGACCAAGCCTGGCTTGCCCCGGAGTCGCGAGTGAGTATCTGGTGAAGCTCTGGCTTCGAATGATTTGGGCCTTCACCGGCTGGCGCTTCAAGTCGAAACTGACCTACGCCGAAGTTGGCAAAAGAAACTTCCGGGTATGGCCAACCGACCTAGACGCATTCATGCACATGAACAACGGAGTGTATCTCTCGATCATGGACCTCGGGCGCTTCGACCATCTGCTTAGAACCGGTCATTGGCCTCAGTTTAAGAAGCGTCGCTGGTATCCGGTGGTGGTGGCTGTGAGCATCACCTACCGCAAGTCACTGGAGCTTTGGAAGACTTTCACCGTGGAGTCAAAGTTGATTGGCTGGGACGACCAGGCTGTTTTTGTGGAGCAACGCTTTACCAGAAACGGCGAGGTTTACACCAAGGCGATTGTGAAGTTGCGTTGGTTGAAAAACCCGAGAGGCATCGTGACCCCGCAAGAGGTAATTGATGCCGGCGGAGGTTGGCCGGGCAAGGTTCCAGTTCTGCCGGCCTGGGTTGTGAAGTGGAATGCCGATAGCGCGCTTCCTAAGGGTAAAGAACCGGCACCAAGCCACTGGGATTAGAGCGAGCCGCGCAGAACTTCAGCAAAGCCGTCTGTGCCGTCGATGCGCCCATCTCTGAAGACCACTAGGGCTTCGATTCCAGGCTCACGACCCAAGCGGGCTAGACAGCTGGGGCCTTCGGCAAAGGCTGCCGTGGCCCAAACATCTGCGGTTACCAGGTCCCTCGCCAAAACAGTAACCTGCACAATGTCACTATGCGCAATCGAGGCGTTCTGAGGATCCCATATATGCTCACCTCGCTCAGCCGTGCCACTGGTGGCTATTGACCGAAACTCGGTGTCTTTGAGGTTTACCACGGTCAGGATGCCAGCCTCGGGCGCGGCAATCGTCACTGGAAGGGCGATCCCCACCTTCCAATCGTCGTCTTCCGATAAATCATCGCTCAGCCAAATGTCGCCGCCACTGTTGAGGCTAAAGTCACGAACCCCCGACATAAGCAGTATCTCTATCGCCTGTTTGGCCGCCCAGGTCTTCACCAGACCCGAAGGGTCGAAGGTGTGATCGAGTTGGAATGCGCTGAAATAGCCACCGGTGGTTTTCTCCCACTGCTCGCAAAGTTCCCAAACTGCTTCTACCGACGGAGGGCACTTCGCCACCGAAATCTCACCGCGGGCCAACTGGCTAATCGGGGATTCGGGCTTGTATCTAGAAAACACCCGGTCGGCTTCATGAAGAGGCTCACAGGCGGCTTTGAGAAGTCTCTGAAGTTCAGCTTGTTCTAAGTCGCTTTGCCCTTGAAAAACGAATACCGTCCCCATGCATTCTTCTAGGTGTTTGAAAGCTGCCATTACTTTATTTTCGCGATAGCAGAATCCAGAGATTTTCTAAAAGCATCACTGGTGTAAGTGGCCTGGCTCACATTGCCGATGTTTGATCCGTTTGCCTCGATAGCTGCGGCAATCAAGAGTGGAAATGCCGCATCGCGACCTCCGGTTGAGATTGCCCGCACCATTTCGATTTTGGTTAGTTTGCCGTTATCGCTGGTGATTTGAACCTGAACGGGCCCGTACCCGGATTCAACCGATAGCCCGGTAGCGGTTGTTACTCCACCGTTTATAACCGTGTTTGTTGGCGCAAACATAGCCAGAGCGTTGGGGTTTAGCCACAAATCGATTCCAACCCCGCCAACTAGCGATAGCGCAGCGATGACAATCGTCGAGGTTTTATATCGACGTTTCCCGGCAACTGATTTCTGGAAAGTGTAAAGGTTAGAACTTTGCAAGCGCATCCTCCAGTGCCTTCTTATAGGCATCTGTGGTTACCGTGGCACGGCTCACCTTGGTGAAGTTCGAGCCATTCGCTTGAATCGAGGCATTGACTAGGTACGCGAGGGTTCCCTTTGGAAGACGAGTGGAGCTGGATTTCAAATACGAAACGGCAGTGATATTCCCGGCGTCTTTAGTTACCTTCACCTGAATGGTTCCGTACTCATATCTAATGGCCGCACTGGTCTGCGAAACGGCCGTTCCCGTTGCCGGAGGGGTGGTTGGCTTTGGGGTAGGCGTCGCGGTTGGCTTTGTGGCTGGCTTCGGCTTTGTCCCGGGTTTTGGCTTCGCAGTGGCGGTTGCCGTCGCGGTTGGAGTTGGAGTGGCTGTTGCCGTTGGCCCCACGTCTACGTTTGTTGTTGGCTCAGTGGCGATTGCGGCCGGGTCCGGTAGCGGCATCCCAGCTCGCGCTGCTGCCACGAGGATGCCGAGACCGGCTAAACCTACGAACGTTTTACTTGAACTTCTCACCAGGCGAACTCCTCAACATGGATTTGGTTGGCAGGGGTGCCAACTCGATGCAGTGTTTTCTCTACCGATTTGGCCCAGGCTGCTGGACCGCAAACATAAACGTCTGATTCCGAAACATAGGGGGCCATTTTTATAAGTCTGGTCTGGTCGGGAAGGTCTTGCTCGTCAGCAGGCAACCAAGAGTTTGCGCTACCGCGCGATCCAGCCAAGATGTGAAGCTGGAAACCGCGCTCCTTGGCCAACGACTTCAATTCGCCAAGCAAAGTAGCGTCTTCGTGATTTCGAACGCGGTAAAGAATGGTGATGTCGCCAGGCTTTGCCGCCATCGATTCAGCCAGAGCTCTGATTGGCGGTGCGCCAACGCCGGCCGCGATGAGGGTTACCTTCTCCTGCGTGCGACGATCTTCGGTGAAAACACCGTATGGTCCCTCGAGGAAAACGCGAGTGCCTACTTTGAGATCAGCAATAGCATTGGTGAAATCTCCTCGGGCGCCTATTGTGAAGCGCACGAATCGGTTGTTAGGTGCAGCAGAAATTGAGAATGGGTGTGGTTTCGCCCAATTGGCTCGGTTCATGATTCGTAGCATGTAGAACTGCCCGGCTTGGCCGCCAAGTCTTTCCAAACCGCGACCGCCTAGGTATACCGAGACCGTGTCGCTGGATTCGCGCGTTACCTGGGTCACCTTTAGACCAACACCGAGGTTTGCCACTATTGGCGCTAGCACTCGGTACCAGATCACGTTTAGAGCAACGAACAGGTAAAGGCTCACCCAGTAGAGAGTCTGTAGAGGTTTTCCGGCAATGTCTGAGCCGGTGGTGAACTGGTGAGGCACCGCCGCCAGAATCGATGCATACGCCAGCAGGTGAATGATGTACCAGGCCTCGTAGCTGAGTTTCTTTCGTGCCGCGTTGATTGAGGTTGCTACAACCACAATCATCAGCGTGAAGCCAACCGTGGCGCTCCACATATCGGGCACCTCCACGAACAGGTAGACCATCTCGTCGACCAGTGATTTTCCGTCGAGGATGGCGAACTGTATGAGTGTGGCTAGGAAGTGGGCGCTGATTATGTAAAGGATCGGCTTACCAAGTTTTTTGTGAGCGATAGTCACTTTGTCGTGCCCGTATAGAGCATCTAACCAGGGCACTCGAGCCACAAGCAGGGTGTGAATCAAAAGCAGGTTCGTGCCAACTAGAGCGGTGAGCCGGGAGACAGAACCGAGGATGTCGGTTAGAGACGAGAATTGCGTGATCCCACCATCGAGAAAAAACATGGCTGCCACTAAAACTACGGTGAACCAGGCGATTGTCTCGATGATATCTTGGGAGCGCTTGAGCTCTAGGTATTTTTTCGCACCCAAGCGCACCCGCTGGTTAGGCGGGGTTAGCGTTATCTCGGATGCTTCCTGATTCATGCCTTAAGCCTGTGTTAGTAACTTGGGAGTTTTCTGTGAGCAACCTGAGTGCATTCTCCTAATCATTTCAGGGAATTGGAGAGTATTCTCGCATTATGACTGACCTTCCTCTTCGCAGAAGTTTTATAGACAAGCACGACGTTGAAATCGTTTTTTGGGAATGGCCGGTAGCCTCACCAAAAGCGGTAGTTCAACTGGTTCACGGGATTGGTGAGCACTCTCGACGCTACGACCACGTTGCGAAGAAACTCAATTCGATGGGCTACGCCGTTTACTCAGACGACCACCGCGGGCACGGCCTAACCGGCAAGAAAATGGTTGAGTTGGGCATTACCAAGCGTCAGGGCCTTCTAGGCCCAGGCGGCATGGATGCGGTGTTGGCGCAGGTTCGTGCACTTACCGAACTAATCAAAGCCGAGCACCCAAAAACCAAACTTGTGATGCTTGGGCACAGCTGGGGCTCGATGTTGGCCCAGAGACTTCACGACAAATACTCAAGCGATCTAGACGCCCTGGTGCTCAGCGGATCGTCTTTGTTGATGCCAGGTGTTATGAACAGCGGCAAGCTAAACAAGAAGTGGGCCAATATGCCAAACGCTTCCGGTGGAGAATGGCTGAGCCGAAACCTTGAAGTTGGTAAAAAGTTCCGCGAAGATCCATTGAACTTCAAAGAATCTTTTTCCGAGGTGGTTGGAATTGTTGACACCATTAAACTCCTCGGCGGGCCGAAGAAAACCATCGACCCCAAGGTTCCGATTTTGCTTCAGGTTGGCAGCGATGACTCACTCGCCGGAGAGCGTGGAAACGTGCTCTTGGCTAAAGCCTTTCGCAAGCGCGGGGTAGACGACATCGTGCTTTTTGTTTACGAGGGCGCGAGGCACGAGGTTTACAACGAAACCAACCAGGACGAAGTGCTGAACGATCTAGCAGCCTGGCTAGAAGCACACGTCTAGTTTCGGGGCGGAAGTTTGCAGGCCGCGATGGCCTCTTCGATGGGCAGAGCCAGTAGGTCGTGAGTTTCCGGGTGCTTCTCCATGTAGCGCACCACGTAGGAGCAGGTTGGCTCAACTAGAACATGCTGGTTTTCACGAACGTCGACGAAGGCTTCGCGAACCAGAATTGCAGCCAGGTTCTTTCCCTGGTGGGCAGGGTTCACAAAAGTGTGGTCAAAAACCCAGCGATCTTCCTTTTTGGTGTAACTCGCCTCGCCGACTTCTTCTCCCTCTAGGAAAATTGCGTAGCGGTTTCTATCTGGCTGGTGAACTACTTCAGGGTTCATGTGAGTTAATCTTTCCTATGTGTCCGACTCTAAAAATCTAGTGCTCTTTGGGGATAACCTATCGCACCTAAAAGCTATGCCCAGCGAGTCGGTGCAGCTGATTTATATCGACCCCCCGTTCAACACCGGACGAAGACAAACCAGAGGTAAGTCGACCACCACTCGGAGCGAAACTGGTAACCGGGTCGGGTTTAAGGGTCAGCGTTACAACATTGTGCGAGACACGGTTCTCGGCTACGACGACGAATTCGCCGACTACTGGAGCTTTTTAGAACCGAGACTTGAAGAAGCCTGGCGACTCCTTAAAGAATCGGGAACGCTCTACCTTCATCTCGATTTCCGCGAAGCCCACTACGCGAAGGTGTTACTAGACGCACTTTTTGGGAGAGAAAACTTTCTCAACGAAATCATCTGGGCCTACGACTATGGAGCAAAGTCGAAAAGCCGGTGGCCGGCAAAACACGACACTATTTTGGTTTACGTTAAAGACCCGGAGAAGTATTACTTCGACTCAACTTCGGTAGACCGCGAGCCCTACATGGCACCCGGGCTAGTGACTCCGGAAAAGGTTGCCAAAGGCAAACTGCCCACGGACGTTTGGTGGCACACCATCGTTTCCCCAACCGGCACCGAGAAAACCGGCTACCCCACTCAGAAACCAATCGGGATCCTTCGACGAATCATCCAGGCATCCTCTAAGCCAGGAGATTTAGTGGTCGACTTCTTCGGAGGTTCCGGAACCACCGGTTTCGTGGCGGCCGAACTTGGTCGTCGATTTGTTTTGATGGATCAAAACCCCGAGGCTATCGAGGTTATGCGAAGCCGTTTCGCTTCGGCTTCAGTTCCGGTCGATTTTCGCGACTGATTACAAACACCACCGCGAAGGTGAGCACAATGATGAGAGTGCTCGCAGCCATAGCCATTCCGTAGTTGTCCCCGCCGGGCTTTGAAATCAGCGAGTAGAGCACTGTGGGCAGCGTGGCTTGATCGCCGTAGGCCAGCAGGCTGGCAGCGCCAAACTCGCCGAGTGAGATCAAAGCCGCAAAAGCGGCAGCCGTGTAAAGACTGAAGCGAACCATGGGAAGTTCGATCAGCCAAAAAGACTGCCAACGATTAGCGCCAGCTGTTGCAGCTGCCTCGATGTGGTTTCGATCCAGCGCGGCCAGTGCCGGATAGATCAGGCGCACTACCAGCGGCACCGCCATCACCGACTGGATGAGCGGAACCACCAGCCAAGTTTCACGAAGTGGCAGCGGGTAGCCACCGAAGGTAACCAGGTAGCCAAAACCCAACACCACTGTTGAAATACCTAATGGCAGCAGAAACATCACATCAAGCACTCGGTTGATCAAGACCGTTGAACGTTTTTTGGTTGGCAGTGCCAGCAGGTAAGACACCGTCACGCCAACTAGCAGTGCGATACTGGCCGAGATCAACATGTTTCTAAAACTGTTTAGCGCGGCATCAAGAACAGAAATATTCAGAACGTTTCTGGTTCCGAGCGATGTCAGGTTCACAAAGTTCTGAACAAATCCGGATCCCTCGGTAAACGTCTTCCAGACAATTTGAATCATTGGAGTAGCGATTAGAAATGCCACAACAGGCAAAGTAATTGCAATTGCCAGCCAGTCTTTTCGATCAACTCGCTTTACCTGCCCATCGTGGTCGCCGAGTTCAATGCCGATGTTGGCTCGCCCTCCGGTTTGAGAAACACCGAACGCCACCACACTGAGTAGCGTTTGGATTAGCGCGAGTGCCGATGCCTTTGGAAGGTCGAGCAAGGTATTGGCTGCCGAAGCGATTTCGGTTTCGAGCGATTGAATCTGCCCTCCGCCCAGCACCAGAATTACACCGTAGCTCGCGGTGCAGTAAAGGAATGTGGAAGCGGTGGCTGAAATGATGGCCGGTTTCAGTTGAGGCATGGAGATACTGAAAACCGTGCGTAACCTTCCAGCCCCGGCCATTGCGGCGGCCTCCTCGGTTTGAAGATCTAGAGACATCCAGTAACTCCCGATGGTGCGCACAGCCAAGGCATAGTTCAAAAACACGTGTGCGGCGATGATCCACACAATCGGATCCGTCCAAAGGTTTGCAGCATCTCGGAAAATGGTGAAACCGGTAGCCACCACAATGGTCGGCAGCATAAACGGAATAGTGATTAGCGATCGAATGAATCGCTGCCCAACAAAATTCTTGCGGTAAAGAATGTAAGCACCTGGAACTGCTAGGGCGATGGTGATTCCAGTTGAAACCAAGGCCTGCCAAATAGTGAACCAGGTTATCTGCCAGTCTCTTGCATCTACTAGGTGAACCGCCCAGTCGCCCTCAAAACCGCGGTTGAGAATGTTGACGAGCGGCCAGAAGAACAGAACCCCCAAAAAAACCAGGGGGATCGACCAACCGACCAACCGTTTATTCAAACAGCGCACTCCAAGCTTTTAGCCACTGCTTGCGATTACCAGCAACATCTAGCTCTTCGCCAACCAGGGTCAGTGCCGAGGGAGCAAATTTGTTCCAAGAATCCGGCAGGGCAATGTTTGAGTCAATTGGATAAACGTACATATTCTCTGGAAGAGAAGCCTGGAAGTCTGAAGACTTTAAAAATTCGATTAGCTCCAAAGCTCCCTTCGGATTACTAGCCCCGGTCAAGACGCCGGCAAACTCGGTCTGCCGATAGCAATCGGTTCTAATGCTGGCGGTTTGACTCTTACCGTTTTCACGAACTTCGGCCGCGGGCGAACTAGAGTAGCTCAGAACAATTGGGTACTTTCCGCGCCCACTAGATCCAGAGAACTCGCTGAAGTAGGCATCCTCCCAGCCAGCAACAATCTTCACGCCATTGCGCTTGAGCTGGGTCCAATAGTTCAGATAACCTTCCTCGCCAAAGACCGCGATGGAAGTGGCGAGAAAAGCCATTCCACTAGAAGACGTGGCCGGGTTCGAAACCACGGTCAACTTTTTGTACCTAGGCAAAGTGAGGTCGTTGATGCTTTCGGGAACCGGTAACTTTTTTGCAGCAAACCAGTTGATGTCGTAGTTGAAGCAGACATCAGCGAAATCGATTGGCACAAGTTTGCTTGTCGTCAACTCGTTTTCAGCAGCCAGATCGAGCAGGGTGTTATCGATTCCAAAAACCGCGTCTCCGATTGGTTGTTCCTTCGTGAGAATCAACTTGTTGGTCATCGACCCTGTGTCGCCGGCTTTGACCAGCTTGAGCTGGTAACCAGACTCGGTTTCAAACTGGCTCTGCAACTCTTCGCTCATCAGGAAAGAATCGTGAGTCACCAAAACCACGGTTGTCGGGTCGCTAGTGGGTGCACATCCGGCTAGAGCCAGACTGCTAATAACCGCAACAGTGGCGGCCTTGAATAGTTTCTGCACTTTCGTGCCCTCCTCATTTAGTAGGGCACGGGTTAGAGGTCCTCCCTGCGCTGGCATTACCCATATCAGGTTTGACGGTCGACAACTGGTTAGTTGTCCTCTCAGCCCGGTAACACCGAACTCCCGTGTAGTTCTAGATTAGTGCGGAGCGGCGGCTTCTGCTGCTTCGGCAGCTGCCGACTTGTCGCGAAGCGGGGCTGCCTTGATGAACCAAGACATTGCGAACGCGATTCCCACCACAGCAGCAGCCGCCACAAAGACGGTCACCGTCGACTCGGCAAAGCCCATCAAAAACGGTCTAGCCAAACGTGGGTCTAGGCCGGTTAGGAATGAAGAATCGGTGTTCAGGCTCTCACCCAAGGCACCGGGGTTGGCGGCCATATTCTGCAAGAAGACCACATTTGGATCATTGGCGGGGATCTCCCCAGCCATAGCCTTTTGAGTGATTTCCTGGGCGGCTTCACTCACGCCGGCCATTACTTCCTTGTTTTCAAATGCAGACTTGATGGCCTCAGGCAAGCGGTTGAACAGAATTGAGATGAACACTGCAACACCCAGTGTTCCACCCATTTGTCTGAAGAACATCGACGAAGACGTGGCTACTCCGATATCCTGCGGAGCAACCGAGTTCTGGGCTGCCAGAGTGAGGGTTTGCATGAGCTGACCCAGACCCATTCCGATGATCACCATCGAGATCGACAGCACCCACATTGGAGTGTCGTATTGGTAGCCGAAGAGCGAAACGTAACCAAGGGTTAGCATGCCCGTCCCGGTAATCATGAAGATTCGGTATTGCCCGGTCTTGCTGGTTACCTGGCCGGAAACTATCGAAGCCGACATCATTCCGGCAACCATCGGCAGCATTAGGAATCCAGACTCGGTCGGGGTTGCGCCACTCACAATTTGAATAAGCAGCGGCAACGTCATCATTCCACCGAACATTCCGACTCCGACAATTACGCCGAGGATAGTCACCATCGAGAAAGTGCGAGATTTGAAGAGCTTCAAAGGCAAGATTGCCTCGTCGCCAGCTTTGCGCTCGGCGTAGATGAAGGCCACAATTCCCACTACCGAAACAA
>Ga0208595_1000574_pt1 | contig 13545 bp, 15 predicted proteins | sample LakMenEpi28Jun11_FD_150742 | JGI IMG/M metagenome (GOLD analysis project Ga0208595, IMG submission 150742) | Freshwater microbial communities from Lake Mendota, WI - 28JUN2011 deep hole epilimnion (SPAdes) | ecosystem: Environmental > Aquatic > Freshwater > Lake > Epilimnion/Euphotic zone ...
TCGGATGAAAAAGCGGACGCTGGATTTGTGGCGGATTTGCAAGCGATGGGGGTCGAGGTGCTGTTGGGAAATCTCGATGGCGCGCCCAGCTCCTAAATCCGCGCGGCAGCATACCAATTGTGTCTGTTGAGCAACCAGTGGTTCGAAATTTTAACCACGGAGAGCACGGAATACACGGAGTGAGGAGAAGATTGGATGTCTGAATCTGTGCGGCAGCGCATCCTCCGTGCACTCTGAGCATTCCGTGGTTGAAAATTCTTAACCACAGAGAGCTCGGATTACACGGAATGAAGGGGGCATGGCATGTCAGTTGGAGATGCGTTTGATCTGGAGTCTCGAGTATTTGAAATTTAGCAACAGTGCGGTTTTGAGACCGGTGATGTTTAGATAACCGAGCATTTGAGCGAGATGGCTATCGTTGAAGCTGGTGACGACTTTGGTATCGACGATCACAAGATCATCAACGATGAAATCGGGAATGAGGAGCCGATGTGCTGGCCGTCGTAGCGAACGATGTATTCCCGCTGCACATCGCATCGCAAACCTTGCTTGGTGAGTTCGATGACAAGGGCGCGTTCGTAGAGCTTCTCATCAAGGCCGGGTTTGAGGGTGAATAACACCTTGTGGGCAGCTCCGATGATCTTTTCGGTTGTTTCGTTGTGTTCCATGAGATTTCTTGGTTCAAATTCTTCTGACCACGGAGAGCACGTAATACACGGAGTAAAGATAAGGTTGGATGTGGTTGGGGTGAGGTGTGGAAAATTTGTGGTTTCGACGGGTCTTGGAAAAGGGGTCAGTCGTGGTGGAAGAGTTCTTCCATGTCGGCCCACCACTCGCCGGGTTGGCGCGATTCGAGCGGTTCATGGCATGGCTTGCAGATGGTCCACCACTCCTGTGTGCGCGGATCTTCCGCCATCAGCGCCATGTCGGCATCGAAGTCATTTCCCACATACTCGAAGTAGGAAAATAGGAATCCGTCTTTGTGATAGATCGAGTAGTTGCGAATCCCGCACTCGGTGATCTTGGCGAGGATCTCGGGCCAAGCGGCGGCGTGCAGTCTTTTGTATTCCTCGTATTTTTCCGGGCGCAGCCGGATCATTGAGCCATAGCGTTTCATAGGGTTGGTGGATGGGGGTTCATTTCTCAGCCTTTGACCGATCGTCGATAGGCCAGCGGGGAGTGGCCGAGGGTTTTCTGGAAGAGGCGGGAAAAGTAATACGGGTCGTCGTAGCCGAGTTTGGCCGCCACTTCCTTCACGCTCAGTGCCGTGGTGTCGAGGTGGTGGCATGCGGCTTGCATGCGTAGGCGGATGTGATGTTCGACGGGGGAGGATCCGGTTTGATCGCGAAACAGCGAGGAGAAACGGGCGGGGGAGAGCCCGGCGTGGCGCGAGAGTTCTTGAAGGCTCAGCGAACGCGCGACATTGGCGCGCATGAATTCAATGCTTTTGGTTAAGTCGTGAGCGGTGGTGCGCGCGCTGCTACGCAAGCTTCTGCCACTTTGGAAAAACAAAACGCCAAGTGCGTGCCTCATGATGTGCGAAACAAGCAGCAAGGTCTTTTCCGTAAGCCCTCCCGACATCAATCGGTAGCATTCGCGAAACATCTTCGCGATATCTTGAGAGTCACTTTCCGTCACGGTCAGCACATACTCATGGGCAGGAAGCATGCTGGCATACGAAGCGGCGGATGTGCCTGAAAAATGAGCCCAATGGATCGACCATGGATCCTTCTCATCGGCATGATAGGAGTGGGCCTTGTTGGACGGGATGATCAAAGCCTCACCGGCACCCACAGCCACTTTGTCTCCGTCGATTTCAAGCCAGCCCTTGCCCTTGGTGCAGAAAATCATAATGCATTCATCGAGTCCATTCGGGCGCTCAATGCCATGACCCCGCGCTCTGGGAAACCAGCCGAGACAGATGACATGCAAGCCGACGCCGAGCGGATGGCGCCGTACATTTGCCAGCACAGCCGCCGGTGTGAAATGCACAACCCTGTCCGGGTATCCCTTCGGCCTCGCTTTCATGTGTGATAAGATAGTCCATCCTTTTGAGAAGCCTGTCCATTTCCTTTTTTGAACTCATGAGCCATTGTTTCTCTGCCATGAGCGCCACACAAACCATCGCACCCACTCTTCCAAAGTCCGTTGACCTCGAGGAAATGAAAGACTCGTTCAAGCAGCACGGCTATGCCGTCGCACGCGGTCTCTTTTCCGCGGCCGAAGTCGAGGAAATCAAATCCAACTTCGACCGCATCGCAGACAATGGCCCGGTGCCAGGCCACTTTGATCCGGTCTCCAAAGAGGAATCCGGCGGTGATCCCTTGAAGAAATTTCCGCGTGTCATGCACCCTCATCGATTCGATGCCCTTTCGCGTAGGAACCTTGTCCATCCTGGTGTCATAACTTGCTTGCACGAACTCATGCAGGATGAGGTGCTGGCGGCTCAGAGCATGTTTTATTACAAGCCCCCGGGATCACGCGGCCAAGCGATGCACCAGGACAATTTCTATCTCTTGGTCGAACCCAATACCTGCGTGGCCGCATGGACTGCTATCGACGATGCTGATCCCGATAATGGCGGCATGTATCTCGTCGCCGATACCGCCGAAGAGGAAATCGCCTGCCCACAGATGGCAAACAAGGAGGAATCCTTCACAACGCACTTTGTTCCCACGCCAAAAGGCAAGAAGGCCGTTCCCTGCGTCATGAAAGCGGGTGACACTCTATTCTTCAACGGCAGCTCCATCCACGGATCTGGCCCCAACCGCTCCAAGGACCGCTTCCGCCGTTCCTTCATCTGCCACTATGTGCCGAAATCCACGCAGCGCATCAGCAAACACTATCTGCCTCTTCTCTCACCCGAAGGGGAAGATGTCATGATCGAGGCCAACGATAGCGGTGGTCCCTGCGGTGGTAGCTGGATCGAGGGAACGGTTTGGGAAGGCGGAACACATTGATCCCGTAACAACCCACCCCTAAACTATAAACACCAAAAACGTGAGAAGGATCGCCAGCGCCGCCATTCGTTTCACGGCGGTGCCCGGGCCCTCTCGGGAATACTCGACTCGAGCTTGAGAATCTCTCGACGCATTGCAACCCAAGGCCTCACGCATGAGGCGGCGATCTCTGCTGGTATCATATTGCGTAGCGATGAGTGCGGGCGACTGGCAAGGCTACCGCACAACAGGCGTAGAGGTGGCTTTTCTGTTTTTTCCGAATAACCAGCGACCAAATCGACCAATCCCTTCAATCTACGTGTTCACGGATTGGACGGATGTGGGGTGGCGTTCGATGATCTACCCACGAACCCTCCCGACATTTGATGAATTTGAAACATTTGCGCCTGCCGATTTTGATGATTGCCGTGATGGCTCAGAGCGGCGCGCGCGCTGCGGAAATTTCGACCCGGATTGCCGATCCGACCGAATGGTCGACCGGTGGCGGGATGTTGGAGCAGATGGTGCCAACGGAGCTAAAGATCAAGGGCGGCATGAACCTCGCGCTACAAGTCGGGGCAACTTACGATTCGAATTTTTTCCTCGATGAAACAAACGCTGAAAGCGAGACCTCGTTTTACGCTTCGCCATTGATCGAATACATCTCCGATCCAGAAGGTGGGGCTAAATCTTCTTTCGCGGTGAGCTATCGCCCATCGTTTCGCGCTTACAACGAGAACTCGGAGTACAACGATGTGGATCATGTCGGCGAGGTGAGTTGGACCATTCGCGGATCGAGGACCGAGCTCACGCTTTACAGCCGCTACGATGAGCTTTCCGGCACAGATCGCTTGAGCGGTGAGTTTGTGAATGGCTCCTTGTTCACCGGTGGCATGCGACTCGAGCGCCGCCTTGCCTCGCGGACGATCGGCTACCTCGGAGCTTCTTCGGCGATCTCGGATTATTCCCAGAGCGACTTGCAAGGTGCGCAGGTCGACAGTTTGTTTCTCGGTGGCTTGTGGGAAGCGAGTTCGCGCACGGCCTATGGTTCGACCATTCGCTACTCTCACATATCAGGCGATGGCGTGCCTGATACCGATGCCTGGGCTTTGCTCTTTGAGGCACGCCATACGGTGGGCAGCCGCATCAACCTCTCCGCATCGATCGGCCCGGAATACGCGCAGGAGGACGGCAATCAGGATCGCTTGAGCATGACGGGATTTTTGAAAGGCACTTACAATTTTGCCGAGCGCTGGGCCTGGATCAATTCGATCCGGCATGCATTGGTGCCGACCTCCTCAAGCGTCAATCAATTGGTCGACGATCTTGTGGTGTCGACCACGCTGCAGCGATCGCTTGAAAGGGGATCGATCGGTGGTGGGTTGGAGTATCGTTACTCGGAATTTGTCAACATCGGCCGCGACGCAGACCTTCGCAACGATGAGCAAAACCTTGCATTTGTGCTCTCGTGGAGCAGGCCGCTTTTCACAGACCGGTTGGCGCTCGATACCAGCGCGCGCTACGCCTTCAATTCGGGCCGCTCGGACTGGGAGCAATTTCTCTTCGCGCTCGCGCTGAGGTCGTCGTTTTAGGGCACGCGCAAGCTCTCGGCCATTGTTTGCGGAAATGAATTCGCATCCGGCGTCGAATGCGGCATGATCGAGCGCGTGACCCGGTTTCTGATTCCATGCCTGCTTGCCGCGCGACCGAAAACTTTGCCCGCGGCGATCGTGCCAGTGTGGGTTGGATGCGTGTTGGCGTGGAAACTCAGCGGTCATTTCGACCTCACGCTCGCGATGCTCACTCTGGCGGGATCATTGAGCATTCAGATCGCGACGAATTTTTTCAATGATGCGATCGATGCCAAAAAGGGCGCTGATACCGAACGCCGACTTGGGCCGCGTCGGGTCACCGCATCCGGCATGTTGAAACCACGAACGGTGATGAGCATCGCTGTCGGGTTTTTGATCCTCGCCGTGCTGTGCGGTCATCAACTTTATCAGGTGCGCGGCTGGCCGATTTTGGCCATTGGTATTCCATCGTTATTTCTCGCGTACGGTTACACCGGCGGGCCCTTGCCGCTCGCCTATCGCGGGCTTGGCGAGTTGTTTGTGATTTTGTTTTTCGGCTTCGTCGCAGTCGCAGGCACGGTGTTCATTCAGACCGGAGGCTGGCCGCGCGAATCATGGTTGCTAGGTTTGCAAATCGGCTTGCTCTCCGCCGTTTTGATTTCGATCAACAATTTCCGAGACCGCGAGGAGGATGCGACCACCGGCAAGCGCACGCTCGCAGTGCGCTTCGGTCCGAAATTTGCCGCAGCGATGATCTGGCTCGAAATCAAGGTCGCAGCCTTCGCCGGACTCGCATGGATCGCATTCGGAAAACCAATGCTGATGTTTGCCAGTCTGCCGGTATTGCTACTGGGCGCGCGCATCATCTGGGGCGTGCTGACTCTGCCGCCGGGCCCGGCATTCAACCGCCTGCTTGCGCTTGCGGGCTTGCAACTCATCCTCTTCGCGGCGCTGTTTCATTTTGCCGCCACACTTTGATTTCGCATCATGCAATCCAACGAATCGCCGACCTTCATCTCGCGCTACCGCCTCAAGGCGCGGAAGTTTCTCAATGCCGTGTCGACGCGCACGAGCTTTGATGGTGTTTTGATTCGCATCGATGACGGTTACGGCTGCATCCACCCATGGCCGGAGCTTGGTGATCCGCCCTTGGAAAAATGCCTTGCCGATCTTGCTGGCGCGCGGCGTTGGCCGATCGTGCGTCGCGCCATTCGCTGTGCCGAATACGACCGTGCCGCGCGGCAGTTTGAGCATTCGTTATTTGAGGAAATGGAAGTGCCGCAAAGCCACGCCACGCTGGTAGCAATGAATGCCGCCGAACTCGGCCGCGCGATGGAAGCGGGATTTTCCACAGTGAAACTCAAGGCCGGTCGCGACCCACACTCGGAGATGAAGTTTCTCGATGAAATGAGTGGTGAATTTCCATCGCTGCGCTGGCGCTTGGATTTCAATGAATCGCTGGCGCCGGAAGCGGCGGCGGAATTTCTCACAGGACTTGGTGACAAGGCGCGGGCGGCAATCGATTTCATCGAGGACCCATGCCCGTACTCTGATTCGTCATGGCGTGCCTTGCATCAGAAGACGCGCATGCCGCTGGCGGTGGATCGCGAAGCCTCGACGCAAAGCTCGGCCGCGCAGGTGATGGTGATCAAACCCGCGATCGATGAACCATTTCTCTTGGCCGAAGCGGCCATCGCCCACCGCCAAAAGGTCGTGCTCACGAGCTACATGGATCACCCGCTCGGGCAAACATTTGCCGCATGGGAAGCGGCACGACTTGGTCTGCAATTTCTTGGTCTGCCGGGGCTTTGTGGATTGCAAACCCATCACCTTTTTGAGCCCGATGCCTTTACCGAATGCCTTGGCCCCTGGTCGCCCGACTTCACCGCACCCGCTGGAAACGGTCTCGGTTTTGATGATCTCTTGGACGCACTGCCATGGACCCGGCTTCATTGATGCATCGTGATTTTTGGAACGACCCCGCCCCCTGTGCGGCGGGTCGTTTTGCGGATGCGATTCCGGATTTGGACGAACTTCGCGCGCATGTGCTTTTCGAAACATCGGGCAGCAGCGGCAAACCGAAATGGATCGCTTTGGGGAAAGATGCGCTGCGTGTTTCGGCCGATGCAGTGAATGCGCATCTTGAGGTCACGGCAAACTCTTGCTGGGGCCTCGCGCTGCCGCTGCATCATGTCGGCGGCTTTGGCGTTGCCGCACGCGCATTTGCCGCAGGCTGCCGCTTTGAGCATTTCGCCCCGCGTTGGCAGCCGGAAATATTCACGCATTGGCTTGCTGATTTCCATGTCACCCACACATCGCTCGTGCCCACTCAAGTGCATGATCTCGTGGCGGGTCAACATCGCGCGCCAACATGCCTCCGCGCCATCGTGGTCGGCGGCGGGCGACTCGACGCAAGCACGGGGCGGGCTGCCAGAGCACTTGGTTGGCCGGTGCTTGCGAGCTATGGCATGACCGAAGCCGCGTCGCAAATTGCCACGCAATCGCTTGCCGCGCTCGACGCGCCCTATGTGTCGGCACCAATTCCTGTTTTGCCGATTTGGCAGACGAAGCTTGGCAGCGATGATCAACTTCTCATCGCCGGCCCGGCCTTGTTTTCGGGTTCACTTGTCAGCGATGGCAAAGCATGGACCTATCACCCGCGGATCTCGCCTTGGCATGAGACTCGCGATCGCGTGCAGCTCGACGCGCAAGGCATCACACCGCTCGGTCGCATCGATGCTTTGGTAAAAGTTCTCGGCGAACTCATCGATCCGCAATCGATCGAGCATGAACTCCTTGCGCTTTCAAATGGCAAGCTCGCACCGCAATGCGTTGCGGTCATCGCCATTCCCGATCCACGCGGTGAAAACGCCCTCGTGCCGGTCTTCGATGCCGCTGTGGACCGTGACCTTATGCGCCAAATCCTCGCAAGTTACGCCAATAGTGCTCCAGGCCCCCGCCGCTTGCGTGAAGCAGTCATTCTCGACCCATTGCCACTGAGCCCTCTCGGCAAACCTCTGCGTGCGGAAATCCTCCGCATGGTTCTCGCATAGGCAGGGAAGGCGTTCCAAGGCGTTCGCTGCGAATGAAATGCCCGCGCCTGTGCTGCATCTTTACGCGTGAATTTTTTTCCCGGATTGCGGGCTTGGTTGAAGACCTTTAAGAAGCTCCTTTCTCGAAACTCCCAGCGAAAACAGCGAACGAAAAATCAGATCGAGAGAAACTGTCGGATGTCCGGCCTCCATTTTTGCCAAGCGGGATTGGCTGGTTTGCAGTTTTGTGGCGGCGACCTGCTGGGTCATTTTTTTGGCCTGTCGGGTGCTTTTCAGTAAACGGCTCGCGGCGAGACGCGTTTCGATGAAATCCATGTCGGCATCGGACAATTCAAGAAAATCTTGAACAGATCCCTCGATCCAGCCGGCTTTAGTACTCGCCCTTTTTCCAGTGTCTTTTTGCTTCTTCATATTGGCTTAGTCTTTTGCGACAGATGTCGATGATGGGTTTTGGGGTCTTTTGGGTTTTCTTTTCGCTCATCTCCAAAATCACGATGGCGTCCACATCCATAAAATAAAATAGGCGCCAAGTTTTGTTTTTGTCGTTCACGCGCAATTCATGACACGCCGTGCCAATCGATGGCATAGGCCGAGAGTGTGGCAGCGAAAGTTTTTCACCCTCTTGGACCTGCCGGAGAAGAAATCCCATCTCTCGTCGAGCCTGAGTGCTCATTGGAGGTGTTTTCACTTCGCCTGCCAGCCATCGCAAGGGCTTACTCACAAGAAAATGAATATGTCAGATTTGACATTATCGCAATTAAAAAATTCCCCTCAACCCCGCTTCCCTACTTCAAGATACCTCCAGCACAGCCAGGCGAGGCCCCATGAGGTGAGGGCAAAGGCGAGGATCCTCACCAGTACCCATGGCCCATGGAAAAATGGATGCCACAAGTGAGGCAGGATCCAACCGAGCAGCAGGGGAGCGGCAGAGTGAAAAAGATAGAGCCCAAAGCTGAGCTGCCCGACATGCTGGACAGCCGGATGTTCGAGCAAGCGCCCGATGCCACCACCGATGCCGGCGAGCGTGGAGGAGATGAGTCCGGCAAATGTCACGGCGATCAAAGTCTGTTGCAGGTAGTGCAGCCCTGCGACTTGCCGATCCATTTCATTGAGAGTGTACAGCGCGACATAACCAATCAGCGCGAGCCATGCGACGAGCTTGAGCCGTTTGTCGCCGGCGGGCATGCCTTTCTCCATCGCCCACGCAAGCAGCGCACCGATGCCGAAGTAATCCATCGCCGAGCTGGTGATCGCCTCGGCATGATAAATTTGCGGAAAACCATGTTCGCAAATCAACCGCGACAGCGGAGCGATGGCAACGCAGGCAAGAAACAGCGGAGCGAGCCAATTTCGTGGCGCAAAGAACACCAGCAGCGGCCAGCAAAGGTAAAACTGCATCTGGATCGCCAGCGTCCAGAACGGCGCCGAGCCACCGGGCCATTTCGGTGTCATCGCCATGTGGAAATTTGAAAGATGCGCAAAATACGCGAAAGCATGATCTCGGATGTCGTTCGCACCGAGAAGCATCGCAAAAATCATCGCCGCGTAACACGGCCAAAGAATCCGCGCCATGCGTCGCTTCGCAAAGCGACGGTAGGCGATCCATTTCCAAGCGCCTCCGTCATCCTCGCCGCGCGACCGTTCCCACAACAAAATCCGCGTGATCAGAAATCCGGTTAGCGTCAGAAAGAAAAACAAGCCGATCTCAAAGGGCCATGGCCCGCGCCATTCGCGAGGCGCCCAATGTAGCCACATCACGCCCGCCACGGCCAGTGCCCGCCAGCCGTCGAGCTGCGTGTTGCGCTTCGTATCCGGCATGCGGTCTTGTCCCACGCGCCAAACGACGAGGCAAGGGGAATTGCCCCACGCGTCGATCCACCACTCGGTTGTGTTTTTTTAGCAGCCTGCCGCGATCCTCCTCTTACCGCTTGACGCGATTTCGCCCGGCCCGGTAGCTTGGCGGCAGCAAGGAAGTGGCATCCGGCCACTCCCGCTCACCCATCATCAACTCCTTCTCATCGTGGACCTCCAGGAAATCCGCCGCATCGTCGAGCTCATGAACGAGCATGGTCTTACCCAGTTCGATCTCACCAAGAAGGACTTCCAGCTCAAGCTCAAGAAAGGCAGCGATGTCGATGAGCTGCGCGGACTGCTTGCCAGCCTTCCGGCACCCGTCGCCGCACCTGCCTTGCCGGCACCCGCACCGGCCGCTCTTCCTGCTGCTGCCGCACCGGCCGCCGCTCCCGCCGTGGCCGATGGCAAGGAAATCTCCTCGCCGATGGTGGGCACCTTCTACCAGCGGCCCGCACCCGATGCGGCTTGCTTCGTCGAGGTGGGCAGCACGGTCTCCGTCGGCCAGACGCTTTGCATCATCGAGGCAATGAAGGTGATGAATGAAATCAAGGCCGAGGTCTCCGGAACCATCATCGCCATCGTCGCCAACGACCAGACACCAGTCCAGTTTGGCGATGTGCTCTTCCGCATTAAGTGACCAGCCGCCCGCGCCAGTCACTGCCCACTGATTTCCCATTTTCCCCATCATGTTCAAACGCGTCCTGGTAGCCAACCGCGGCGAAATCGCCCTTCGCATCATCCGCGCCTGCCGCGAACTCGATATCGAATCGATCGCTGTTTACTCCGAGGCGGATGTCGACTCGATGCATGTCCAGCTCGCCGACCAAGCGGTTTGCATCGGACCCGCTTCGAGCAAGGAGTCTTACCTCAAAATGGACCGCATCATCGCCGCGGCCGAAATCACCGGTGCTGAGGCGATCCACCCGGGCTATGGGTTTCTTTCGGAAAACGCCCGCTTCGCGGAAATTTGCGAGTCGGCCGGTCTCACATTCATCGGGCCATCGGCCAAGGTGATTTCGATGATGGGCGACAAGGCGACCGCGCGTGCGACGGCGGTGGCCAATGGCGTGCCGGTCACTCCCGGATCCGAAATCATGTCGGATGCCGAGACCGCGTTGGCGGAAGCCAAACGCATCGGCTTCCCGGTCATGATCAAAGCCACGGCCGGCGGAGGTGGTCGCGGCATGCGCCCCTGTTTCAACGAGGCGGATTTCATCGGGCTTTTTCAACAAGCCTCCAACGAAGCGGTGGCCTGCTTTGGCAATGGCGACTGTTACCTGGAAAAACTCGTGCTGAACCCGCACCATGTTGAGTTCCAGGTGATCTGCGATTCGCACGGCCACTTCATCCACCTCGGCGAGCGCGACTGCTCGATGCAGCGCCGCAACCAAAAGATCATCGAGGAATGTCCGTCACCACTGCTCACGCCCGAGCTGCGCAAACGCATGGGCGAGGCATCGGTGAACCTCGTGCGCAACATCGGTTATCAAAATGCCGGAACGATCGAGTATCTCGTCGATGAAAAGGGCGAGAATTTCTACTTCATGGAAATGAACACGCGTATCCAGGTCGAACACCCAGTCACCGAAGAGGTGATGGGTTGCGAGCTGATCAAGGAGCAGATTCGCGTGGCAGCTGGCGAATCGCTGTCGCATCATGTGCTCGAAGCCACCCCGCGCGGGCATTCGATCGAGTGCCGCATCAATGCCGAGGACCCCTACAACAATTTCACACCGAGCCCCGGCACCATCGAGCTGTGGTATGCGCCCGGCGGCAAAGGCGTGCGCGTCGACACCCATGTTTACTCGGGCTACACCGTGCCACCGCACTATGACTCGATGATCGCCAAGCTCATCGTCACCGCCTCCACCCGCGAGATTGCCATCGCCCGCATGAGGCGCGCACTCGGCGAGTTCACCATCCGTGGCATCAAGACGACGATTCCCTTCCAGTTGGAAATCATCAATCACCCGGACTTCATCAATGGTCACTACGACATCGGATGGGTCGGGCGTTACCTCGAGGAACGCAAGGCCTGAGCGCGATGACTGGTGACCGCTCCGCCGACTGGAGGCTCTACGCGATCCTTGATCTCACCTATGTCGCGGAAACCGATCGCTTGGCAACGGCTTTGAAGTTGATCGCCGGTGGTGCCGATCTTTTGCAGCTCCGCGCGAAAGGTAACGACATGGCGGAAATTCGCGATGTGGCGAAAGAAATTTTCCCGATCTGCCGCGCTGCAGGTGTGCCGTTCATCATCAACGATTACCCTGAGCTTGCCGCCGAACTCGATGCCGATGGCGTGCACATCGGCCAAGACGATGGGCCTTTGGCCGCCGCGCGCGAAATGATCGGATCTGGAAAAATCATCGGTCGCTCGACTCACTCACTCTCCCAAGCCCGCGCGGCCCTCGACGAGGGTTTCGATTACATCGGCTTCGGACCGCTCTTTCCCACTCCCACCAAACTCGGCCGCCCCGGCATCGGCCTCGCCGATATTTTGGCCATGCAGAGCGAGGTCGGCGCGAAGATTCCCGCCTTCTGCATCGGTGGCATCAAAAGAGCGAACTTGCCAGAGGTCATCGCCGCTGGCGCAAGGCGCGCGGTGATCGTCTCAGATCTCCTAACAGCCGACGATGTGGAGTCCGCCACCAAGGAAGCCCGCGAAATCATCGTGAGGGGCTGATTTCCCCAAATCGCGCGATTTGTGGTTGGAGTTGGCGGCTGGATCTTGAATGCTTGCGCGGTCAGCTCGGGCTGATGCATTTTTCACCGATCACCACCATGTCCAACGCGAAACCTAAAATCGTCATCGGCGGCACGATTGCCATCGACCATGTGAAAACTCCCGATTCGGAGGCCACCCATTTGCTCGGCGGCTCGGCGGCCTATGCGGCGCTGGCGGCATCATTTTTCACGCAACCAGTTTCGCTGGTCGGCATCATCGGTCATGATTTCCCGCAACAGCATCTCGATATGCTCGAAGGGCGCGGCGTGTGCCTCAAGGGGGTCGAGAGGTCGCCGCACGAGTCGTTCACATGGTCGGGCGAATATCACGCCAACATGAACGAGCGCACGACTCACCGCGTCGGCCTCAATGTCTTGGAGAATTGGCAGGTCCGCATCCCCGAGGAAATCCGCGCGGCCAACATCGTTGTGCTTGCGAACATGTCGCCGGACAACCAACTGGAAATGCTCGGCCAGATGGAGAAGGGGAAATCGCCGGAGGAAAAACCCTTCGTCATCGCCGACACGATGGATCTCTGGATCAGCATCGCCAATGAGCGCTTGCACGATGTCTTGCCGCATCTCGATCTCTTCGTACTCAACGAAGGTGAAGCTCGCGAGCTCGCCGGCACGCACAACCTTGTCAAAGCCGGACGCATGCTGCTCGACAAAGGTCCACGCCACGTTGCGGTGAAGCTCGGCGAGTTCGGCGCGATGCTGTTCTCTGCCAACGGCAGCGAGGATCCGGAGATTTTCCGCGCAAGCGCATGGCCGCTTGAAACGGTCGCCGATCCGACGGGCGCGGGCGACACCTTCCTCGGCGCGATGGCTGGCTTCCTCGTTGCCAGCGGTGAGCGTTCCTACGGCACCCCATTGCTGCGCCAAGCAATCGTACAAGGCTCGATGCTGGCGTCATTCACTTGTGAGGCTTTCTCAACGCGCCGCCTTGAATCCCTCTCGCCATCCGACCTCGCCGAGCGCCTGCGCCTTTTCCGCGAAGCTACGCATTGGTGACCCCAAAGCCTCAAACACGCAGTCGCAAATCACGCGCACTCCATAGCATGTCGGCTGCGGGACGCGCACTGCCTCTCAATTTTCGCGCGCCGTCTTTGCGCCTTGGGCTGAAGCGTTCTCTCGCGCCGGCGAAGGCTTCGTTGACAAATGCCTTGCTGCCAATCACCGCGCCGTCGGTGAAATATCTTACGCGGCAGCGCAGCATTACCGCCATGCCAAGATCGGGCAGCACGGTGCCGTTTTCCTTTGCTTCCAAGGCTTCCGCGGTGTTCATCTGCGGCCTCACCACTCCTTTTTCGACATTGGCATTTCCACTCTTGCGGCCCAGCGCAAGCCCCATCGCGCGCCGATAGATGCGCGAAATTTCTTTCCATCGATCCGCCTCGA
>Ga0208595_1000579_pt1 | contig 13441 bp, 10 predicted proteins | sample LakMenEpi28Jun11_FD_150742 | JGI IMG/M metagenome (GOLD analysis project Ga0208595, IMG submission 150742) | Freshwater microbial communities from Lake Mendota, WI - 28JUN2011 deep hole epilimnion (SPAdes) | ecosystem: Environmental > Aquatic > Freshwater > Lake > Epilimnion/Euphotic zone ...
CGGGGCTGATCCATTGCGCGAGTTGAACGAGGATCGGATCATCCGCGAGCGGTTTTTCCAGCAGCATGTTTTCGATGCGTTGGAAGAGTGCTGCGAGTTGTGGAGAGTCCGGGTATTCGCCGATGAATGAAATCATGAATGCCAATGACGCGGCGGGGCCATCGGAGCCATTCAATGCGTCGGCAAGCCCGACAGCGGCCGAGTGGAACTGGCGGAGTTTGAGGCCTTGTGGTTGATCGATGAGTGTCTTGAAAAGTCCGGCGGCGACTGAGTGTTGGTTTTCGGCGAGCGTGAGGTGGGCGTTGAGAAGTTTGGCCCTTGCTTGGAATTTTTCGGGAAACGATTCGACCGAGGCGAGAAGCTTGCGCGCGTCGGCAATTTTTTTTGCATCGATCAGGATTTCCACTTCGCGCAGCAAGAGGTCGGGCGCTTGCGATGGGTCGACGGAATTTTCCAGTCCCGCCAGTGTGGCGAGTGCGGCATCGGTTTGGCCGATCGCGAGTTGCAGGTTGGCGAGGCTTGCCGCCGTTTCAAAACGGTGCGGGGCATCGGGCTTTTCCATCAGTGGGGCGAGCTGGGCGATCGCATCGGCGATGCGGCCGGAGGCGGCGAGGGCCTGACCTTTCCAAAACGGCTGTTCCGGGTGCTTGCGTGCGATCGATTGCTCGAGCAGGTCGAGGGCCTCGGCGGATTTTCCGGCGCGGATCCATGCTTCGGCCAGGCCAATGGCTGCGCGGGCGCTTTGCTCGGGCTCAAGCTTGGCACCTTGCAGGCTGCGGTCGTAGTGAAATGCGGCGATTTCCCAGAGCCCGGCTGCGAGCGACTCATCGCCCTTGCGCATATCGTCGTCCGCGCCCTGACCGCGGGCGGGGGCGCAGGCAAGCGCGAGCATGAATGGCAGAATCGACCTCAGATGCATTTCGTCGCGCGCATCCTTGCATCAGTTCGCGGGTGTGGCCAGTCCGGATGACCGGAAAAGCGCCAATTTGGTAAAGCGGCTTGAGCCCTCAACTTTTGAGAATGTCGCGGAGGCCGGCGACCGAAAGGTGCAGTGAGAGAGCGGCTTTTTTGAGGTCTCCATCCGCGCGCTCGACGATGCGACCGGCGATTTCGCGCTTGGCCCATGCGAACAGGTCGTCATCGGTCGGGGCGAGATTGATCAATTGGTCGATCGCGTTGGTGAGCAGGGCGGGGGATTTGCCGGGGATCGATGCGAGCGGGATGTCGGCTGGCAGGAGGATGTTCGAAGTGGCGAGTGCGCAGGCTCGGGCAATCGTGTTTTCGAGTTCGCGCACATTTCCCGGCCAGGTGTGGGACTGCAGGAGGTTCACTGCTTCGGCGGTGAGGCGGATGCGTGCCATGCCGTTCTTGCGGGTGATGCGTTGGAGGAAAAATTCCGCGAGCAGCGGGATGTCTTCAAGGCGTTCGCGGAGCGCCGGGATGCGGATCTCGACGACATTGAGGCGGTAATAAAGATCCTCGCGAAAGCGGCCGGCGGCGACTTCCTCGGCGAGGTTCTTGTGCGTCGCGGCGATGATGCGCACATCGGTGGTGAGGTTTTCGTTGGAGCCGACGCGAGAGAAGGATCCGTCCTGCAGGACACGCAGCAGTTTCACTTGGATGCTGAGCGGCATGTCGCCGATTTCATCGAGGAAAAGCGTGCCGCCATCCGCTTGCTCGAAGCGTCCGGCGCGGCGTGCGATCGCACCGGTGAACGAGCCTTTTTCATGACCGAAGAGTTCGCTCTCGAGAAGGTTTTCCGGAATGGCACCGCAGTTGATGGTGATCATCTCCTTGTGGTGGCGCGGGCTGTATTCGTGCACGGCTTTTGCGACGAGCTCCTTGCCGGTGCCGCTTTCGCCGGCGATGAGAACAGGCGCGTCTGATCGTGCGACGCGGCCAACCATTTTGAAGACCCCTTGGAGCGCGCGCGAAATGCCGATCATTTTCACGCGGCCGTCGTTCTTTGGAAGTTCCGCTGCCGGCTTGCCCGCGCTGCGGCGTTCTTCGCGCATTTGCAGGGCAGACTCGACGACCGTGCGAAGTTCGAAGGCGAGCGATTCCTTGCGCAGCACATCGTGGGCACCGCGTTGGGTGGCCTCGATGATTTGGCCGGTGCTAGGGAAGCCCGCGGTGAGAATGACCATTGTGTTCGGGCTGTGCTGGAGGATGCGGCCAAGCAACTCCATGCCGTCGAAGGGCTCGAGCTCCATCGCTGCAACCACCACGCCGATGGGAGTCTTTTCGACCACCTTCACCGCATTGGCGGCATTGTCGCAGCGCAGGATTTTGAGGTTCTTCGCAAACAAATGCTTCGTGGCCCAATCAAGGAAATCGAGATCGGGATCCACAAGGAGCAGGGTGTCTTCCTGGGCGGCTTCGGACATCAGCGGGCTGGAAGCAGTCTTACATCAGGCTCACGATTGCACGACAAAAAAAGTGCCCCTCGATGAACGAGGGGCTTGAAGATCTGGGTCCTTTTTTTTGATGCGCGGGTTGGCGGCTCACTCTTCTATCCATCCGGCCCATCGTGCAGCGGCTCAGACGATGCAATCGTCAACCGCTTCGGGAAAAACTTCGTATCAATGCAGATGCAGTTCGAAGCGCTCGGTGACCGCTTTGGCGTCGGGAGTGGTCTTGATCATGAGGATGACCGGGACGTGGGCACCGGCGGGCAATGGTTGGTCGGCCATGAGCACGTTGGCGTCGGCATCCTTGCCCTTGGCGAAGGAGAGCTTGGTTGGCGCGGATCGTTCGCCGGCGATGCCGGTGATGCTTTGTTCGGTGAGAGCGACGACTTTGTTGTCCTTGTCTAGGAAAACGATGCGGGCTTTGCGCTCTTTGTCCACGGTGATTTCGATCGAGAATCCCGCTTTGGATTCAACGACATGTCCGCCGTTGGGTCCTTTTGTGATATGCTCCTCGTGCTCGTGGTGTTCTTCCTTGCCGTGATCATGATCTCCGTCTGCAAGAGCGAGCGGGCTGGCAAACAGGGCAATGAGCAAGGTGGTGGTCAGTTTCAGTTTTGTTTTCATGGTTGCAGTTTTGTGTTGGTTGTTTGTTTTCGGGTGATGGTTCTTCAATGAGTGGCTGGCGCGTTGAGGGCGAGGGCCTTGGCGGCGGCCTTTTTGCCGAACAGGCGGAACACTGCAGGGGTGACGGCGAAGTCGAGCAGCGTGGAACTGACCAAACCGCCAACGATGCAGATCGCGACAGGGCTCAGGATTTCCTTGCCGGGTTCGCCCATGGCGATGACGAAGGGGATGAGCGCGATGCCTGCCGATAGGGCGGTCATGGTGACAGGTACAAGCCTCTCCAGTGTGCCGCGTTCGATCATGGCATCCGTGAATTCTTCGCCCTCGTGTTTCATGAGGTGGAGGTAGTGGGAAATCATCATGATCCCGTTGCGCGCGGCGACGCCGCCGACGGCGATAAAGCCGACCAGCGTGGCGATGCTGATGTTTCCAACCAAACACCAGGTCAGTATCAAGCTGCCCATCAGCGCGAGTGGCAGGTTGAGCAGCACTTGAAAAGCAAGAACGAGGCTGCGGAAGTAGGACCACAGCAGCAGCACGATCACCATGAGGATACCTGAGAAGAGAATAGCGATGCGTTTGGCGGCGGCCTGTTCGGCTCGGAAATCACCTTCGTAGCTGATGAAATATCCTTCGGGCAATTTCACCTGCTCGCGGACTTTTTCCTCCAGCTGTTTCACGAGAGCTCCGGCATCGCGTTCGCTGGGTTTGATGGATACCACGTAACGGCGTTGGGTGTTTTCGCGATAGACCGAGCTGGGGCCGGAAGCTTCGCGCACATCAGCGACGAGCTTGAGCGGGATGTGGTGGCCGGTGACCGTGTGGATCGGCAGCTCGCGGATGGTTTCCGCATCGCCGCGCCAGTGTTCCGGCAAGCGAATGGCGAGGTCGATGATGCGCTGGCTCTCGCGGAGTTGGGCGACATTGGATCCCCCCAACAGCGTGGAGAGCTCGGCATTCAGCTCGCCGGGAGAAACCCCGTGGGCAAGGGCGCGGTCGCGTTCAAGTTCGATGCGGAGCTGCGGGATCTGCGCCTGCATGTCGAGCTTGGCATCCTGCAGACCGGGAATGGTTTTGGATATTTTTTGAACCTGTTCGCCTAGCTGGGTGATGGTGGCGAGGTCGGGGCCGAAGATCTTCACCGCGACTGGTGAGGTGACGCCGCTGAGCAGGTGGCTGATGCGGTGGGAAAGTGGTCCTGAGATGATGCTAAAGGTGCCGGGAACCGTCTTGATGCGGTCGCGGATGTCATCGAGCACGACTTTGAGCGGGCGGCCTTTGCCGTCTTTTTTGAAATCGATATCGAATTCGACATTGTTCATTGGGACGACGTGGTCGCTGCGTTCGGCGCGACCGATGCGGCGGCCAATGTGGAGAACCTCCGGCACCTGGCGGATCTGATCCTCCACGGCCTTGGAAATGATTTCCATTTCCGCCAATGAGGTCCCTGGGCCGGCACCGGTGGTGACGACGGCGGTCTCCTCGTGGAAGGCGGGCAGAAAGTCGCGGCTCATCTGCGGGTAGAGCATGAAGGCCAGCGCAAGCAACGCGGATACCGAGGCGATGATGATGCCAGGTTGGCGCAGACTGAGACCGAGGATCGTGTTCTTGAGCACGCGCTTCAGAGAGCGGACCAATCGACCATCGTTGTGGCTGTGCCCTTCGTCGGCAGGTTTCTCTTTCAGCAGGAAAGAGCAGAGCACGGGGATCGTTGTGAGTGAAACCACAAAGGAAGCGATCATGCTGATGATCGTCGCGATGGCGATGGGTGCGAAGAGTTTGCCCTCCACTCCAGAAAGTCCGAGCAGCGGGATGAACACCAGCACGATCAGAATGGTGGCGTAGAAGATCGAGTTGCGCACCTCGCCGGACGCGAGCGCGATGAGTTCAAGTTTCGGCAGTGGTTCCTTGAGGCGGGCATTTTCACGCAGTCGGCGAAACACATTTTCCACATCGACGATCGCATCATCGACAACCATGCCGATGGCGACGGCGAGTCCGCCGAGCGTCATGCTGTTCACGCTGAGCCCCATCCATTGGAAGGTGAGCAGGGTGATGCAAAAGCTCAGCGGCATCGCCATCAGCGTGATGAAAGTGGTACGAAAGCTGAGCAGGAAAAGCAGCAGCACCACGGTCACCATGACCGCTCCTTCGACGATGGCCTTCTTGAGGTTGCCGATGGCGCTGTCGATGAAATCGCGTTGGCGAAACAGCACGGTGGCTTCCACGCTTTCGGGAAGGGTGGCTTGAAGGCCTTGAATCGCCGCTTCGATTTTTTCAGTGAGCGCGATGGTGTCGAATCCGGGGGCCTTGATGACGCTCATGATCACGCCGGGGCTGCCATTGACGGCGGCCTCGCCGCGTTTTGGTTCCGAGCCCCAGGCGACGGTGGCGACATCGGAGATCGCGATGGGGCGACCGCTCGACATCTTGATGATGGTGCGTGCGATGTCCTCGAGCTCGACCGTCATGGCGAGATTGCGGACCATGATTTCCTGTGGTCCGCTGTCGATGAAGCCGCCGGTGGTGTTGGACGCGGCATTTCGAACCGAGTCCTCGAGTTCTTCGATGGTCACGCCGTTGGCCTGCATGCGCCATGGGTCGGGCTGGACTTGGGCCTGCTTGACGCCGCCGCCCATGTTGAGCACTTCGGCGACACCTGGAATGGCCTGAAGGCGCTTTCTGATCGTCCAGTCAGCCACCGTTCGAACATCCATCGCTGCGGTTTTTCCATCGGTGCTTTTCACGCCGATGAGCAGGATCTCTCCCATCAATGATGCCACGGGGGTGAGGTAGGGCTGGGTTTCCTGCGGCAGTTGTTCGCGGGCGACTTGCAAGCGCTCTTGGACAAACTGGCGTGCCTTGTAAATGTCGGTGCCCCACTCGAATTCGGCGAAGACGAGCGAAAGCGCGATGTCCGAGGTCGAGCGCATGCGGGTCAGACCTGCGACGCCCATCATCGAGTTTTCGATCGGTTGGGTGACGAGGGCTTCGACTTCCTCGGGTGAAAGCCCAGGCGCTTCTGTCAGAATGGTGACCGTGGGTTTGGTGAGATCGGGAAGGACTTCGACCGGAAGTTCACTGCCGGTTTTGAAACCCATCGCCAGGATCAACAGCGAAAGGCAGAGAATGATCGCGCGATTGCGTAGCGACCAACGGATGAGTGTGTTGAGCATGGATCAGGAAAGTTTGTTGCTGGCGGTTTTGGACTGACGCTGACGCAGCGAGGTGACGACCAACCACGCGGCGAGGATGGCGGTGGCTGCCATGAAGAAGATCTCGCGGATGCTTGTGCCGTGTGACGCGTGGTCGTGGTCATGCGCCGAACTCGAGTCGGCTTTTTGATCGGCTGTTTTTTCCGATCCGTCCTCGTTGTGCTCGTGACCGTGTGCGGCGTCCAAGGCTTCTTTGAGCGAGGGTCCGCCGCCACTGCCGGCGAAACCGAGCGAGTAAGAACCGCGGGTCACGACTTCGTCTCCTGGCAATAGGCCGTCGAGAATTTCTACGCGATCGTTGTTCGAAATTCCGCTTTGTACGTTCACTCGATCGAAGGCGTTGGGTATGGTCATGTGTTTGACATAGACATGACGGTTGGTGGCGCCGCCCTGGATCGCCTCGCGCGGGACGCTGAGTACACCCTCGCGTTTTTCCATGACGATCGAGCACTCGGCGTTCATGCCGGGGCGGAGCTGATTGTCGGGGTTCTCGATGGTGAAGATGACACCGGCGGTGTTGAGATCCGCGCCTTCGGTTTTTTCCGAACGGGTGGAAACATCCTGACCCAGCGCACAAGCGGGATCGGGGCAAGGACAGGCCGCGAATTTCAACAAGGTCGCGGTGTATTCCTTGTCCGGGCGGATCGGAAAACGAATCTTCGCCTGCGTGCCTTGTTTGATTTTCCCGGCGGTGGCTTGCGGCAATGTGGCGATCAGATAGATGGTTTTCAGATCGGCGAGTTCCGCGAGACTGTCGGTGGGTTCGACCGGTGCTCCGAGCTTGGTGTTGATGGAAATGACTGTGCCGTTGGCTGGAGCCGTGAGCCAAATGCTTGGTCGTGGGGTGCCGGGTTGACGACTCTCTAACAGAACGAGTTTGTCGCCTTTCTCGACATAGCTGCCGATGCTGAGGTTTGTTTCGATGACACGTCCTGAGACGCGGCTGCTGAGGACGGATCGATGTTCCGGATTCGCCTCGGTGCGACCGAGGGCGAAGGTGGTGGTTTCGAAGTCGGCTTCTTCGACGACGACGGTTTCAAGGCCGAGGTTTCTGACACCTTGTTCGGTGAGGATGACTGGTGGAACCGCCACGGCGGAAAAGGCGCATGGAGTGATCAGCAAGGTGACAAGCAATGGAATGAATGATGGTTTCATGATGATGAGGAAATTTGGTTTATGGATTGCCCAAGGCGGTTTCGTAGCGCACGCGGGCGAGGTGGAATTCGCGCAGCGCGTCGATGTGCGATGAGGCGAGTTCGAGGTATTTTTGTTTGGCGGTCAGCAGCGTTCGGATTTCGGTTTGCCCGTTGGCATAAGCGGTCTCGGTGGCTTGCGCTTGCTGCTCGGCGAGTGGAAGGAGCGAGCCTTTGATTTCGCGAGCGAGCGAGGCCCATTGTTTCATGTCAGCTTGGGCGGTTTCCGCTTCGAGGCTGATCTTACGCGCGAGTGCGATTGCTTCGTTTTCAACGCGCGTCTTGCGGATCTTTGCTTCCTCGATGGCCGCGGTGTTTTGATTCCAAAACGGCAGAGGAATTTTCAGGCTCAGCCCGACCATCGTTTCGGTGTCGTAACCTTCGGGAGCGTCTTCTCTGCGATTGCTGGAAGCGAAGAGGCCGCCTTCGATGTCATCGTAACGACGGCTTTTTTCGAGCCCGATCTGCTGCGTGGCGGCCTGCAATGCGAGTTCGACCTTTTGGAGGTCGGGTCGTTGGGAGAGCTTGACCGTGGTGTGTGGGATCTCGGGTTCGGTGAGTTCACCATCGATTTCGATGGCCTCGCCTGAGTGGATGCCAAGCAGGAGCTTGAGCATGCCGATGTGGATGTTTTGCTCGGATTCGAGTTCGCGTGACTGAATCTCGAGCGAGGCTGCGTCGAGTTTTGCCTGACCCGCGTCGAGTGGTGAGACCTCGCCTTTTTGCGCGCTATCGGCGAGGCTTTGGGCATACTGCCGCATGAGCCTGTTTTGATTGCGAAGCAGCGCCTGTTGCTGGCGGATGGCGTGCAACTTCACGGCTGTTTCGCGGGCTTGGCTGATGAGTTGTCGCTCGATTTCGCGCACTTCCGATTCGGCCGCACGCAACTCGATGGACGAGATGGTTTTTTCGAGACGCAGGCGGTTAGTGACCGGAAAACGCTGGGTGAATCCAACTTCGAGTTTGTGTTCATTGAATGACGCATCGCGTTCGAAGGCGGTTTCGAGATTTGGATTCGGCAGTCGTCCTGATTGCTTCACGCGCGCGGCGGCTTCCTGGATGCGCAGGCGTGCGGCGGCGAGCTCGGGGTTTTGGGCGCGCACACGATCGCCAACCGTGGAAAGCGTCACGACCACCGCAGGTTGCGCGTGAACGGGAATGGCGAGGCAGGCAAGCAGCAGCCAGTGGCGAAATTTTTGATGAAACATGGATTTGTTGAGTGAGGTGGATCCGGGCAAAGTACCGGATGAAAAAATGGGACAAACGATACGGCCCGAAACGCGGGCGCGTGGAAAATACCGTGCCATGCGGGCACGATGGGGCGCGAGTGGCCGCTCAGATCAATGGCGGTTTGTCCTCACTCAAAAAAGGACCGTCGGGAATGCTTTCCCGTTCGTATTGCATGCGCGACAGGCTGAAGCATGGCGCGAAAAGTCGAAGAGAATGGTCCTTTTGATCAATCATCGGCATGCCACTGCAAAAGCATCCGGCACCGTGATGGTGGTGATGATCGGGCGGGCATTTGTCCTCATGTGAATCGCATGGGCCCGGGTGGTCGTGGTGATGATCGTGACCGTGCTCGTGGACGGCGGCCATGACATCGCAGGGATCGGCCGCAAAGGAGCGGCTGTGCATGCCGATGAGCATGCTGAGAACCACGATAGCCTTGAGAAAGAGTCCCATATCGACTTGCCAAAGATCGGTGACAGAACTCGTGGGTCAAGGCATTTCGGGAATCTCAAGGCAAGGCCTTGTTTCAGCGCGGGGCTAAAGTTTCGGGCCTGGTCCCTTTCTTGACATGCCCCGGTATCATGGTTTCATAGTGGCATGATTTTCTCCGATAGCCAAGTTGCGTTGAGGGCGCTCTTGATTTCCTCGTTGGCCATGGCCGGATCGGCCTCGGCGATCATTGTCGGAGGCACTAATGGCAATGGTACCAACAACGCCGGTGAGGCTGGCTTGCAGGTTGTGTTGTCGAGTTCCGCGCTGCCGGCATTTCCCTACTTCGGAAATATGCTGCGATATTCCGATGCCAGCGGCATCTACCTCGGCTACAATGCGACGACGATGGAAGGCTGGGTGCTGAGTGCCGAACACATCACTGAGACTGCTAGCATCACAATCGGCGGGCATTCTTATTCCTTCATTGATCCGCAGCCAGCGAATTCGAATGTCAACGGCACGCGCATTGTTTCGTCGGGCGTGAATACCGATCTAATTTTGTACAAATTTTCAGTCGCGGGAGCAAATCCCACTCCTTCGCTGCCAACGGTGAAGATTTCCGATTCCGCTCCGAGCGTGGGCTCGCTGATGATCATGGCGGGCAGGGGCATGCGTTTGGGGGCTGGGACCGGTTCTGAGGATTTGACTGCGCCCTACTCATGGGGCACTCCGGGTACTAGCGATGATGTGCCGATGCGCTGGGGCTTCAATCACATGGAATTTAACCACATCGATGCGGCAGGCGCGAAATATCTCATCACGGATTTTGATGCGCCTGGGTTTGGCTCGGGCATCGATGGTCAGGCCGCGCTCGGAGATTCCGGTGGGGGAGCGTTCATTTTACGCAATGGTGAATGGCGATTGGGTGGTGTCGCCTATGCGACTGCGGATGGTCCGGATGCTGACTCGGTATCGAATCCTGCCGGCTTTGGTGACTACACGCTGTACACTGATGTGTATGCCTATCGGTCGGAAATCACCGCGCTGACCGGCACGCTGGTGCCTGAGCCGTCGTCGATGATGTTAGGTGGCTTTGGCGTGATTGCGTTGGCGCTGCGTCGCAAGCGTTGAGTGCCGCGCGGTGGCGGGTGTTGAGTCATTGACGCGAGTGCGTCGATCGTTTCACATTCGGCCATGTCCGATTCCCCCCGCAAGCCATCCATCTCGTCGAATCGATGGATCCTTGGCTACCTGATGCGGGAAAAGGCGGTGTTTTTGCCATCGCTCCTAGCCTTGTTTCTCACGGCGATGCTGTCGCTGGCGTTTCCGTATTTTCTCAAGGAGTTGGTGGGAAATCCGTCGGATGCCTTGAAGCGCTCGGTCGATCCGGCGCTGATCCTTGAGCGTTCGAACCGCATCGTGCTTGAATTGTTGGCGGTGCTGGGTTTGCAGGCGGTGGTGGCATTTTTTCGCGTGCAGGGATTCATCCGCTCGGGCGAATCGGCGCTGAACAACCTGCGATCGGATCTTTACCGGCATCTGCTGCGCTTGCCGATGTCGTACTTTCACGAGCAACGCGCGGGCGCCTTGAGCAATCGTATTTCTTCCGACCTAGGGGTGGTGCGCGACACTCTGCTCAACACCGTGCCGCAGGCGGTGAGGCAGAGTGTAATTCTGATCGGTGGCTTGACCTTCATTTTCATCTCATCGTGGAAACTTTCATTGATCATGCTATCGAGCGTGCCAGTGGTGGTGTTGGCGGTGGCATTTTTTGGGAGGAAAGTGCGGGGTTATTCCAAGTCCGCCCAAGACTCGCTGGCCGAGGCTGGGACGGTGATCGAGGAGACCGTGCAGGGCATGGCCGATGTGAAGGCTTTCGCGAATGAAGACTTCGAATCGCGGCGTTACGGATCCGCGCTCGAAAGGTTTTTCCATGTCGCCTCACGTGGCGCGCGTTCGCGGGCGGCGTTTTTGGCATTCATCATCTTTGCACTGTTTGGCACGATCTCGATGGTGATCTGGCAAGGTGCGCGGATGCTCGCGACCGAGCAGATCACTTGGACAAATTTTGCATCGTTCATTTTGTTTTCGATCTTCGTGGGCGCATCGCTCGGATCGTTTCCGGAAATTGTTTCGCAGCTCCAGCAGACATCGGGCGCGACCGAACGCTTGAGGGAATTGCTCGATGCCAAGCCCGAGCGTGCGGATGGCGACGACCGAGCGGCGCTGCATGGCGCGGTGGAGTTTGATCGCGTTTCGTTCCGCTATCCGTCGAGGCCGGATGTGCGCGTGCTCGATGAACTTTCGTTTGCCGTGCAGCCGGGTCAGCGAGTCGCCTTGGTCGGGCCATCTGGCGCGGGGAAATCGACCGTGCTTTCGCTGATCCTTGGTTTTGGTGACCCTGACGCGGGCCGAATTCTTTTCGACGGCCGCGAGGCGAAGGAAATTTCGCTGCGTGCGATTCGCTCGCAGATGGCGATCGTGCCGCAGGAGGTTTTGTTGTTTGGCGGGACGATCCGCGAAAATGTCGGTTACGGAAAAACCGGTGCGACAGAGGATGATATCCGCGAGGCCTGCCGCTTGGCAAACGCGACCGAGTTCATCGACCGCCTTCCCGAAGGCATAGAAACCGTGGTGGGTCCGCGTGGCGTGAAACTTTCTGGGGGTCAGCGTCAGCGCATCGCCATCGCGCGTGCAATTTTGGCCAACCCGCGTATTCTGCTTTTGGACGAAGCCACCTCCGCACTCGACAGCGAAAGCGAACGATTGGTGAACGAAGCGCTCGAACGATTGATGCAAGGACGCACCAGCATCGTCATCGCGCATCGTCTTTCCACCGTGAGAGACGCGGACAGGATCCTGGTGTTCAATCAAGGCCGCATCGTCGAAAGCGGCACGCATGATGAGATGGTGGCGCAGCCTGGGATGTATCGATTGCTGGTGGAGACGCAGCTGGTTTGAGGAGTAAAAGCTGAAAAAGAAGCAGCTTCTTTATCCCGGTAGGGCGACGCGGCCCGCGGCGCCGATACATACAGAAGATTTACCGCAAGCCGCAAAGGTCGCCAAGGGACGCAGAGGGGAAGAGAGTTAGAGGTTATTTGTTAAGGGGTATTGGGGAAGATAAAGAAGCCTCTTCTTCAGGCAGGGACCTTACTCCGAAAGGTCCGTTGGTGAGCTGAGGTCCATGAAAAAGCATTTTCTTCAAGGGAGCGCGGGCATCTTGCCTGCTTGAGCGCCTGCGGCGGTGAGTCGGCGCTGCGGGGCCGCATCGCCCTACCGGGTGATGTGTCCTGCAGGATGCAGGACACGGCCAGCGAGACGCCGGCGCTCCCCTATGAAGAAGCGGCTTCCTCAATCTCTTCCACTTCGATGCTCTCTCGCCCCTCACACCGGAATCAGAAATGCGGATTTTGGCCAGAGTGCGAAGAGTGCTTCGTCGAGGGTGGCGAGTTTGGCTTTTTTGCGGCGCGCAAGTTCGGCCAACCATGAATCCGTGATCTGTCGGTGCCCGGTGATTCGTGTGGGTATGATTTCAGAGTAAGAAAAATTTTCAGTCCAAAATTCGTGCCTGGGATGCGCGCGCACTGATTCCAGCGCCTCCCACGCAACCCGTGGCGATGGGTCGCTGGCGAGCATCATGAATACGCGCAACAGGGTACCCTCAGTGACTGGACAGGTGGCGATGCGATCTTTACCGATAGCAGCCAGCCAGCGGTGCACGCGCTCGTGATGCGGATGATCCGGCAGAAGCATCGCGATCAACACATTGCCATCGAGTAGCCAGGTCATTTGATGCGTTGCTTGATTTCCGCCGGCTTCAGACCAAGGGCCTGGAGGGATCCGATGTCTTCGTCATCGAGGGCTTGGCGAATTTTCTCTGGCTCGAGTTTGCGTCCGCCAGCCGCGACGACTGGAAAGCCCGAGCGTGGATGCAGACCGGGTTTTTTGCGCCCCTTGGCTGGGCTGCTTGCGGAATCCTGCCTTCGCAACAGGCTCGAAATCGCTTTGCTGAGCGAAATCCGCTCGCGGACCGCATGAGCCCGCGCCATGGCGTATAGTTCGTCGTCGAGGTTGATGGTGAGGCGCATATCTGCACCATGGTGCACTGGTGCGATGATGTCAAGGAGAGAGAGGTTTCAAGTTTCAAGTATTCAGTTTTAAGTGATGAGGATGAACAGGCGCCTTCAATCGGTAGGGCGACGCGGCCCGCGGCGCCGAATTATCGCCGCAGGCGTTTAGGCGGGCAGGATGCCCGCGGTCCTTTTGAAAACACAGGCGGGCCGCCCAATACTGTCAGTTTACACAATAATCACGGTAGTTTGACGAATTCTCGTCA
>Ga0208595_1000587_pt1 | contig 13259 bp, 12 predicted proteins | sample LakMenEpi28Jun11_FD_150742 | JGI IMG/M metagenome (GOLD analysis project Ga0208595, IMG submission 150742) | Freshwater microbial communities from Lake Mendota, WI - 28JUN2011 deep hole epilimnion (SPAdes) | ecosystem: Environmental > Aquatic > Freshwater > Lake > Epilimnion/Euphotic zone ...
TATAGAAAGAGAATCATCAAGATTCAGTGCCGCGCTATTTTCGATAATCCCTAAAAGTTTGTTTGGCAAAAGTCGATGGTCAAAATCATTGGCATGCCATAATTGAAACGTAACAAATGATTCACTCCTTAATACGTTTCCACAATCTAAAAAGGTTTTTGTTATTTTACCAATTTCGGTAATATGAAAATGTGGAGCAATCCATTTGCTATTGGGTGTCATAAATTGAATTTGCTGGATTTCCGACAATTTTTCTTTAAATGTTTTTAAAGTCATAACGATTATTTTTTTGAATAATAAATCTTTTTAAAATACAAACTCAGTTTTACAAGAAGTATAAGAACAGGAACTTCAATTAGAGGCCCAATAACGCCAACAAATGCTTGTGGCGAATGAATTCCAAAAACCGCAATAGAAACCGCAATAGCTAATTCAAAATTATTTCCGGTAGCGGTAAATGAAATCGCTGCATTTTTATCATAAGAAATGTTCATCCACTTATTGATAAAAAAGCTCGAAAGAAACATTAAAATAAAATAAATAACGAGTGGCGTAGCAACTAGTAAAACTTCTTTTGGTAATTTTAGAATTTGATCGCCTTTTAAGCTAAACATCAAAACAATAGTAAATAAAAGCGCATAAAGGGTTATTGGAGAAATTGTGGGTATAAAATTAGTGTTATACCATATAATTCCTTTTGTTTTGATAAAATATTTTCTTGAAACATAACCTAATAGAAATGGAATCCCAAGATAAATCAATACACTTTGGCTCACTTCAAAAATGGATACCGATACATTAAAATGGCCAAGTCCAAAAATATTCGGAAGAATATTAATAAAAATCCAAACGTAAAGACTGTAGCTAATTATCTGAAAAAAACTATTTAGAGCAATTAATAAAGCCGCATATTCCCGATTTCCGCCACCTAAATCATTCCAAACAATCACCATGGCAATGCAACGCGCCAAGCCTATTAATATTAAACCAATCATATAGTCGGGATAGGCTTTTAAGAAAATAAGAGCTAATACAAACATTAACATAGGACCTACAATCCAATTGAGCAACAAGGACATCGTTATTGCCTTTTTATCTTCAAATGCTTTTGGAATGAGCGAATAGTCAACTTTTGCCAAAGGAGGATACATCATTAAAATCAAACCAATTGCCAAAGGAATATTAGTGGCACCCACGCTTAAGTTTTGAAAAATGACTTTAACAATAGGAAAAAAGTAACCAATTATTAAGCCAATAAACATGGCTAAAAAAATCCAAAGCGTAAGAAAACGATCTAAAAATTTAAGTTTGGGAGTCATAAAAATAATTTGTTCGCAAATATACGAACGTTCGTATAAAAACGAATCATTATTTTTTACAAGATTCTTTTAAAGCAATGGATTTAAAAAAAGTATTAAATATCGATTGTGCTTTTTCCCATTCTTCGAGGTTAATACAATATTTGACATTATTGCCACTTATCGTTCCCGAAATGAGATTAGCGTCTTTGAGTTCATTGAGATGTTGCGATAAGGTTGATTTAGCAATAGGCAAAGTATCCGCCATGTCACCATGAAAACAAGAAGTTTGTTCGGCTAAAAACTTTAAAATTTGGATTCGAATAGGGTTTGACATCGCTTTAGCCAAAAGTGAAATATCTTGAATATCGGTATTATTTTCCGTCATTTATATAAAATTCTGAGCGACAAAGATAAATCTAATCTTAGATTTCGTTTAAACTTTTCAGAAAATAAAAATATAAATTTCAGGAAATGCCTATATTTGTAAAGTTTTAATATTTTACATCATGGATAAAGAGCGTTTTTGGAACTATTTTAGATTTTTTTTAAAAGCCATAGGAATTGGAATCGTTTTTATTCTGATTCTAGTATTTATGATTTCGCAAGAATGGTTGGGAGCATTGCCATCTATTGATGATATTAAAAATCCACAAAAATCCGTTTCCTCAATTGTATTTACGGAAGATTTGCAAGAAATGGGAAAATATTATATTGAAAACCGAACGGAGTTAAATTATTCAAACATACCTCAGCATACCGTAAATGCGCTAATTGCAACGGAAGATTTTAGATTTAGAGAACATCCTGGCGTGGATTTGTTAGGAATTTCTACGGCATTTTTTAGAACCTTCTTTTTGGCTAAAAAATCGGGAGCGAGCACCATTACCCAGCAATTGGCAAAAAATTTATTTCACGATTCGGAGCGAAAAAATATTTTTGTTCGTTCGATACAAAAAGTAAAAGAATGGTATATTGCAATTCAGTTAGAACGGAATTTTTCAAAAGACGAAATCATTGCATTATATTTTAATACCGTTTCATTTTTACATAATAGTTATGGATTAAAAGAAGCCGCAAAAACCTATTTTAATAAAGATGTTGCTCGTCTTAAAATCGAAGAGTCTGCTGTTTTGGTTGGTATGCTTAAAGGGCCTGGAATTTATAATCCAAAATCGAATCCTGAAAATGCCAAACAAAGAAGAAATGTTGTTTTGCATCAAATGAGCAAATATGGATATATTACCGAAAATGAAGCAGATTCATTAAGTAATTTGCCGTTAATAATTGATTATAAACTTACTTCGCACAATACGGGTCTTGCTCCTTATTTGAGGGAAGAAATTCGTAAAGATTTAGAAAATATTTTAGAAGACTTGTCCAAGCCTGATGGAGGCAGTTATGATATTTATAGAGATGGACTTCGAATTTATACAACCATCAATTCTAAAATGCAAGAACATGCCGAAAAAGCGGTGGAAGAACATATGGTTTTCTTACAGAAAGCATTTTTAAAAGAATGGGGAAATCGGGATCCGTATAAATATGGGGACAAAAAAAATCCAGACTTAGTTATTAATATCTTAAAAGAAATGCCCGATTATAAAGCATTGGAAAATAGCGGAAATACCCAAGAAGAAATTTTAAAAATTCTAGAAAAAACGAAAAAGCCAATGCGCGTTTATACGCATTATGGCGATCGAGATACTCAAATGAGCATCGTAGATTCGATTAAACATTACAAAAAAATATTGCATGCTGGTTTATGTGCTATTGATCCATCTAGTGGCCAAATTAAAGCTTGGGTTGGAGGTATTCAGTTTAATCATTTTAAACTAGATCACGTAAAAGAAAGCACAAAACGTCAAGTAGGTTCTACTATTAAACCATTTTTATATGCCTTAGCTCTAGAACAAGGCGAAACACCATGTTCCGAAGTCGAGTATAACGCACCAAATATTCCAGGTTTTGAAAGTTGGGATCCTCGAGGGTCTAAAAATTTTATAGACGGAGAAATGGTTTCACTTAAAGATGGACTTCAAGTTTCGGATAATCGTGTGGCGGCACAAATTATTAAGAAATATGGACCAAACGCCTTAATCGATTTTTCAAAATCGTTGGGTATAAAAGCTGATTTTGAGGCCGTGCCATCCATTTCATTAGGAACAACGGATGTTTCGGTTTATGAAATGATAGGTGCTTATAGTCCATTTATGAACAAAGGTATTTATACAAAACCATATTATATTGATCGTATTGAAGATAAAGATGGAAATGTAATTTATCAAAATCAACGAATATCTAAAGAGGTAATGAGCCCAAGAACTGCAATTTTAATGAATTTAATGTTGCAAAATGTAACCATGGGAAAAGGAACCGCATCGCGATTAAGAAATTCTTATGGATTAAAAATGGAAATCGCTGCTAAAACAGGAACAACACAAAGTAATTCGGATGGTTGGTTTATAGGCAGCACACCGTCGCTTTTGTGTGCGGTATGGGTAGGCGCCGATGATCCTTCCATTTCTTTTGCTTCAACGGCATTAGGACAAGGCGCAAGTAGCGCGCTACCGATTTGGGCAAAATTTATAAACAGCTCTTATAATCAATCAAGTCTTAATTTAAATCGTAAAAAAGCATTTATTTCCGAGTCGGATTCAAGCTATCGATTTGAAATGGATTGTAATTTTACCGAACCGACCAAATCGGTGGAAGAAATTTTTGATGATGAGTAAATTATCAGCACTTCAAATCAAATTTTAGAAACTATTATAAAAATATTTATAACTTTGTCAACTATTCAAAAAAAATAATTATGGAATTTAAAAAGTTAAATACCGTTTTCGGATGGGTTGTATTTTTTATAGCATTAGCTACCTATACAATTACAATGGAAAAAACGGGAAGTCTTTGGGATTGTGGAGAGTTTTTAAGTTGTACCTATAAATTGCAAGTAGCGCACCCTCCAGGCGCGCCGTTTTTTATGTTGGTAGGTAAAATATTTTCGCTTTTATCATTTGGTGATATTAGCAAAGTAGCCATGAGTATTAACTTTTTAAGTGCCACTAGTACCGCATTTTGTAGTTTGTTTTTCTTTTGGAGTGCTACAATTATTTTAAAAATGGCATTTACAAAAGGCGAAGAACCAGAAGGTATTACGAAATTTTATATCTTAGGATCTTCATTTTTAGCGGCTTTAGCGGCTACGTTTCTTGATTCCATGTGGTTTAATGCTATTGAAGGCGAAGTTTACGCTTTTTCGGTATTTTTTATGTCGTTCAACGTTTGGGCTATTTTAAAATGGAAAGAAGATAAGTCTTCAAAAAGAGATATGTGGTTGCTTTTGATTGCACTATTTACGGGAATGAGTATTGGGGTTCACTTACTTTCTTTGCTTGTTTTTCCGCTTATCGGCTTAATTATCTATTTCGACAAATTTAAATTTACATGGTTAGGCGCATTTATAAGTTTTGTCCTTTCTATTGTTTTTATTCAGTTTGTCATGAATTTTGTATTAATTCAAACACCAAACTTTTTAGGAAAGTTAGATTTAATGTTTGTCAATTCATTCAACCTTCCATTTTATTCAGGATCTATTTTCGGAATATTTTTAATTATATTCCTATTTGCTTTTTTAATTAAAAAATCGCATGACAATCCAAGATTTTTAGGATGGAGAGAAGATCTATTTAAAATTTCTTTGAATACGGTTTTGCTATTTTTAGCGTTTTTATATTTTGGTTTTACCAGTTATTTTATGGTGGTTATTCGTGCCAATACCAATCCTCCAATCAATATGAACGTGCCGAATAATTTTTTGACCTTAAAATCGTATATTGCTCGTGAACAGTATGGAGAAAGACCTTTATTTAGAGGGCCTCATTATCCAGATGTAGGTGATCCGTCTTTGATTACTAAAACTATAGATAAAGGAACAACCTATGAAAAAAATACAAAAACCGGCCGATATGAAGAAGTTGGAAAAATTAGAGCTTATGAATATGATTCCAAAGTTAAAAAATTCTTTCCAAGATTAGGACATGAAGGGGATGATAAAAAATCATTCTACAGAACTTGGATCAACCCAGCTTTTAAAATAATTGATAGAGCAACGAATCAAGAAGTTCAAAAATTTCCTGCGGGTCAAGCCGAACAAGCCGAACAATATGCGCAGCAGTTAAATCAAAAAGGTCAGCCAGGTCAGTATGTAGTAAAAGACGATATTTCGTTTTCCGACAATATTTCATTTTTTATCAATTTCCAAATTGGTTATATGTATTTCAGATACTTATTTTGGAATTTTGCAGGAAGAACCGATGATTTTCAGGGAACACCAAGTAATGATAAAGGAAGATGGATTTCGGGAATTAATATAATCGATAATCTTGCAGGAACTTTTTGGGGAAATGCAAATTTAGATCAATCCGACAAACCCGAAATATTAACTGAAAATAAAGCGTTGAATCGTTTTTATATGATTCCATTATTGCTTTGTTTGTTGGGAGCATATTACAATTACAAAAGAAATAGAGAAACCTTTTTCTATATTTTAATGCTGTTTTTTGCTACAGGCGTTATGCAAATTCTATTTCATAATCAACCACCAATCGAGCCAAGAGAAAGAGATTATGTAACCGCTCCTTCATTTTGGGCTTTTGCACTTTGGATTCCTTTTGGAACGTATTTTATTTTCGAATTATTTAAAAAAGCGTTAAAAAATAATGCGATGTATTTAGCATTATTAATAACCGCTATCGCTCCATTTTTAATGGGTTCTCAAGGTTGGGACGATCATAATCGAGGCAACAGAACATCTACTTTGGCATTTGCCAAAAATGTGTTGAACTCATGTCCAAAGGATGCTATTCTTTTTGCGTATGGCGATAACGATACGTATCCACTTTGGTATGCGCAAGAAATTGAAAACGTTAGGCCGGACGTTCGTGTAGTCAATACAAGTTTAATAGACGGCGCGCCTTATATTTCTCAATTATTATTACCAATGAACGATAATCCAAGCGTGGAATTGGGCTTTGATTTTGAATTGGTCAATGGAGATAAAAGACAATATTTAAGAGCTTCGGGATCTCCATTTTTAGATTCTACATTAAGTTTTAGTCAAATTGTAAGTATTGTTACGAGTGATGATCCTGCCGCTAAAGTAACTTATGGCGACGGAACTCAAGAAAATTATTTACCAACTACAAAAACCTATTTTGAAGCCGATTTGTCCAAAGCAGTTAAAGCTGGATATATTACTCAAGAAATGGCGAATATATCAAGCAATCGAATTCCGGTTACTTTGCCACAAGGGCTTTCTAAAGGAGGACTTATTCAGTTGCAGTTAATAAATAGATATTTCCAAGATCGTCCAATTTGTTTTATCAATTCATACGGTCCTAAAGATTTAGGAATTTCTCCATATCTTCAATCTGTAGGAATGATTAATGTCTTTAATCCATTTTCAAAACCGTTGGTTAATGGATTGGATGCAATGGATGTTGAGAAAACATATGAATTGGTTCAAAAATTTGATTTTGGAGGTATTGAAAAAGATATTTTAATGGATGAAAATACATTTAAAAGTTATATCAATATCAAACAATCTGTAGCGGCGTTAGCTATAAATCTTGCGGTAATGGGCAAAATAGATTCTGCAAATAAAGTTATGGAAATGTTGTATCAAAAAATGCCAAAAGAAAAAATGCGCATTGATCGATACGATGGATTGGTTCTTCAAGCGGCATCTATTGCAAAAAACACCAAGATGATAAAGATGATCAGTGAGGAAATGTATAAGAATTCTACGGCTGTTTTAGACTGGGTAACCAATTCAAAAAACATTAAAAAAGTAAATCCTTATACCGAAGAAGTAGGAAATAATTTATCGATGCTGAATACGGTGGTAGAAATTGCTTCTAAAGAAGGCATGAATGATTTAGCTACAAAAGCTAAAACGAAAATGACGAATTATGAAACGGTTTTAAACCAGGCATTACAACAAAGACAATTTCGTTAGAAATTATTTATAAATAAAGACTTTAAACCAAAATGCAATTGCATTTTGGTTTTTGTTTTAATAAAAAAGAGAAGATGGCAAATTTTATTGATTACGTAAAGATTTTTTGTAGAAGTGGAAAAGGTGGCGCTGGAAGTAGTCATTTTCGAAGGGAGAAGTTTATTCCAAATGGCGGACCTGACGGCGGCAACGGCGGTCGGGGCGCTCATATAATTGTAAGAACCAATCCTCAAATGTGGACCTTGTTGCATTTAAAATATAAAAAACATATTCATGCTCAAGACGGAACAAACGGTTCGGGAGCATTAAGTTCGGGAGCCAATGGTGAAGATATTGTATTAGAAGTGCCTTTAGGAACAGTTATAAAAGATGCGGAAACTCGAGAGGTTTTAATAGAACTTACGGAGCCAAATCAAGAATGTATTTTATTTAGAGGCGGACGCGGTGGACTTGGAAATCATAATTTTAAAACCGCAACAAATCAAGCACCGGAGTATGCTCAGCCTGGAGAGGGATGTTTGGAAGGTTGGGTTATTTTTGAGTTAAAAGTATTGGCGGACGTCGGTTTGGTTGGTTTTCCTAATGCAGGAAAATCGACATTACTTTCGGTGGTTTCGGCAGCAAAACCAGAAATAGCGGATTATCCGTTTACCACATTAGTGCCACAATTAGGAATCGTAAATTACCGCGACGGCTTATCATTTTGTATGGCCGATATTCCAGGTATCATAGAAGGTGCTGCCGAAGGAAAAGGTCTAGGACATCGTTTTTTAAGACATATTGAACGAAATGCGGTTTTATTATTTATGATTAGTGCCGCATCCGAAAATATTGTAAAGGAATATGAAATTTTGATTCACGAACTCGAAAAGTACAATCCTGAATTATTAGATAAAAAGCGCTTGATAGCGATTTCAAAATCTGATTTGATTGACGAAGAAATTGAAGCGTGGTATCAAAAAGAATTTAAAGACATTCCTATTATTTTTATTTCTTCCATAATGAATAAAAATATTGATGTGCTTAAAGATAAATTGTGGAAGTTACTTAATGAAGTTTAAAATTGGCGACGTTGTAAAACCCATTGATGAATCTTTAGAAGGAAAGGTCATCGGAATAGAAAAATCAAAAATTTTAGTTCTACTAAACGATGGTTTTGAAGAATATTATTTTGAACGGGATTTGGTTCATAAAACAAATGATATTTATTCGGAAATAGAGACTAAAGAGCCTCATTTACAAATAATTATAGAAGAATATAAAATAGAATCTGTAGATTTGCACTTTGATGCGCTTCACTTTAAGCAATATAAAGTGCAACCCCATGAAGTTTTATCAAAACAACTTATTCTATTACAAGAAGCCATTATTGAAGCTCGAAAAAATAAAGTTAATCAATTAGATATCATTCATGGAAAAGGCGAAGGGATTCTAAAAAATGAGGTGATTAAAATGCTTTCAAAGTACAAAAATATGGAACCTATTAAAAATAAAAATCAAGGCGTTTATTCCATTCGATTTCACTATTAAATTCAAATTATGTTAGATTTTGCATCCATATTAAAAGCTACCGTAACGCTATTTACCGTTATTGACATTGTTGGCGTTTTACCTTTATTAATTGATATTGGAAAAAATAATGGTGTTATTCACGCCGAAAAAGCATCGATCACGTCATTAGTTATTATGTTATTGGCATTGTTTCTTGGTGAAAGTCTGCTTTCTTTTTTAGGTGTAACACAATCTTCATTTGCAGTAGCTGGAGGAATCATTTTATTTATACTTGCTATGGAAATGATTTTGGGGCGCAACATCATTAAAAAGCAAGAAAATAAATCAAAGGCTTCAACGATTGTTCCTGTTGCCTTTCCCTTAATTTCGGGAGCGGGCACCATAACGACAATTTTATCATTAAAGCCACAAATTATGTATGCCGAAATGACGATAGCGATTATTATCAATATATTGATTGTTTATATCGTTTTAAGATATTTATATCTGATTCAAAATCGCATTTCTGAAAGTGCTCTCATGGTTATGCGTAAACTTTTTGGAGTTATTCTTTTGGCAATCTCAGTGGGAATGATTACGCTAAATTTAGGCAATATGATCGTTACGAATGTAAAATAATTAAGTCCAATCAATTTATTTTTTTGGAATCATTCGAATCTCTACGCGGTCATCTTTTGTAGAATTATATTTCTGTATTGTATTTCCTTTAGGATATTTCTCAATAGTAGCATTCGACAACTTTTTAGTCATAAGCAATTCATGAATTTTATCAATACGTTCTTTTGATTTCTTTAAGTCATTTTTCCGATAGGTAAAGCCATAAAGTTCTATTTTTTCAAAAACATTTTCTTCTAAAACTTTTTGAATTTCTTTAATTCGTGGTCGGTTATGTATACTAAACTCTTCTTTGGCATCAAAAAAAATATTAAAAATACAAACTCCCTTCGTTGAGGATTTAGCTTCTTTTTTAGAGCCCTCAAAATCTGGTTTTACATTCAAACGTTCTTTATTTTCAATATTTACAGTTTGACTCGGGTTTTTATTAAAATTATTTTTGGTTGTTTTGCAACCAAAAATGAAAACAAATAAAATTAAAAAAAGTGATGTGCGATTCATAGGATTAAAAAAAGTAGCAAATATAAAGAAGTCGTTATGAATTAATCGGATAAACAATATTAAATTTTGTTTAAATTTGTCTTAAATATTTATAATTATGGGACGATTTAAAACGGTCATTTTTTATTACTGGGCATTTGCAGTAATTTGCATTTTTTTAGTTGCTTTTTATCAGTTAGTTAGAACTGGATTTTCACCAAAATTTTTATTAACCATTATTTGCGGACTCGCTGGGATATATTTTTTAAAATTATTTAAGCAAGAACAATCAAAAAATGAAAATCTAAATAGCTAAAATGCTTGCCGTTTTTATTAGATGAGGCTCTAGTTGTTCGCGCTTTTTAACGGCTTCTTCAAAAGAAGTGTAAACAATCTGATTGGCTTTGATACCTGCCATAACACTAGATTTGCCTTCGAGCAAACCTTCAACGGTCGCAACGCCCATTCTACTCGCAATCACTCGATCCGAACACGTTGGTGATCCGCCTCTTTGAATATGTCCTAAAATGGTTATTTTGGGTTCATAAAGCGGAAATGCTTTTTTAGTCGCTTCTGCCAATTCATATATTGTGGTGTCTTTTTCTCCTTCGGCCACAACGACAATATTTGAAATTTTACCATTTTCAGCCCCTTTTCTTAGGTTTTCAAAAAACAAATCCATATTGTATTTCGTTTCAGGAATTAGAATTTCAATTGCTCCCGAAGCAATGCCGCTATTGAGTGCGATATAACCCGCATCTCTACCCATAACTTCTACAAAAAAAAGTCTTTCGTGCGACGTTGCGGTATCTCGTAATTTATCAATAGCTTCCATTGCTGTATTGAGTGCTGTGTCATATCCAATAGTGCTATCTGATCCATAAATATCATTATCTATCGTGCCAGGGGCTCCAATAATTGGTATTCCAAACTCTTTTTCAAAATACATAGCACCTGTAAATGTACCATCACCACCGATTACGACTAAAGCGTCAATATGATTTAACTCAAGATTTTTGAATGCTTTTTGACGCCCTTCAAGTGACATAAATTCTTTGGATCGAGCGGATTTGATGATAGTGCCGCCCAAATGAATAATCTGTTTTACATCACTTGGCTTGAGTTCAAAAATGTCATTTTCGATGAGCCCCTGATAGCCTCTTCGTATTCCAAAACATTCGATATTATGGTGCTTACACGTTTTAAATACGGAACGAATCGCTGCATTCATTCCAGGTGAATCGCCTCCACTTGTTAAAACGCCAACTCGAGTTATTTTTTTCATATTAATGTATTTTCACAAAAATAACGAATTCCTTTTAAAAACTAAAAAAAAGCTTGCTTTTTTATAAGTTTCTAATTAAAAAAATACTATCTTTGTTTTTTAAAAATAACACATTGAGCCAATATACGCCTTTTGAAGAAAAGTTAAATTTTGGGAGCCATTTTTTTGGGCTTTTATTGTATATTTTTTGTTGCCCATATCTTATTTTTACAGCAATTCAAAATCCATCAAAAGTTAATATCGCAGGTTTGGTTATTTTTTCAGTGGGTTTGATTGCGGTATATGCTACTTCAAGTATGTATCATTTTATTGAAAACAAAGAACTTAAAACAAAATTTAGAACATTAGACCACATGGCTATTTTTTTACTCATTGGAGGCACTTATACGCCATTAGTTAATAAATATATTTCAGAGCCTCTCGGAACGATATTTTTAACCATTCTTTGGACTATTTTGATTGGTGGAATTGTCATGAAATATTTTTTTATGGGAAGATTCCGTCTTTTCTCGGTCTTTTTATATGTTTTTTTAGGTTCGATGGTTTTATTCATTATTAAGCCAATAATTAAAGACATGCCTCATAATATTTTTATATACGTATTACTTGGTGGAGTAACGTATCTAATAGGCGTTCCTTTTTATATGCGTAAAAATTTGAAATATACCCATTTCTTGTGGCATATATTTGTTTTAGTTGCAAGCTTCTTGCATTATATAGCAATATATAAAACCGTAACAATACCATTATAATTAAAAATTTAATAGATATGCAACACACAGGAATGTTTAAAGAAAATGCTTTTGCTGGAAAAACGGCAGTTATTACTGGAGGAGGAACAGGGCTTGGTAAAGCAATGGCGAAGTATCTTATGGAATTGGGTTCTAAAGTCGTTATTACGAGTAGAAAAATGGATGTTTTAGAAAAAACGTCTAAAGAATTAGAGGCAGAAACGGGAGGCGTTTGTTTTCCTATTGCTTGTGATGTTCGCGAACATCTTCAGATAACTCAAATGGTGGATGCTGCCATACAAAAATTTGGTCAAATTGATATTTTGATCAATAATGCAGCAGGTAATTTTATTAGTCCTACCGAACGATTAAGCGCTCGAGCGTTTGGAGTTATTATTGATATTGTTTTAAAAGGTACGGTAAATTGTACTATGGAATTGGCCAAACATTGGATTAATAATAAACAAACAAAAGCAAAGGTGCTTAATATCGTAACAACGTATGCCGAAACAGGAAGTGCATTCGTAGTTCCTTCGGCAACGGCTAAAGCAGGCGTTTTAGCTATGACAAGAAGTTTGGCTGTAGAATGGGCTAAATATAATATTTGGTTTAATGCTATAGCTCCCGGTCCATTTCCTACAAAGGGTGCATGGGATCGTTTATTACCAGGAGAAATGGCTAAAAAATTTGACTTAGGTGCTCGCAATCCATTAAAGCGCGTTGGTGATCATCAAGAATTAGCCAATTTGGCCGCATATTTAGTTTCTGATTTTTCAGACTATGTTAATGGAGAATGTGTTACAATCGATGGCGGTGAATGGCTTCAAGGTGCGGGTCAATTTAATTTATTAAATCAAATTGATAGCAGTCAATGGGACATGATAGAACAAATAGTAAAAAACGTTAAAGGCAGTTAGATTTAATAGAAAAAAATATATATGTTACAAGAAATTCCGTTAAGTCAATTATATAAATCGAATACGTCAAATTTAAAACAAGAGAAAACAACATTTGTTGAAGGGATTAAAGCATACAATAAAATTGAAGAATCCGATTTAAATACTTCAAAACACATGGGTTTTGGATCTGGAATTCCTCCTTTTTTAAGAGGTCCTTATGCCAGTATGTATATCAGCAAGCCATGGACCATTCGTCAATATGCAGGATTTAGTACCGCTGAAAAATCCAATGCGTTTTATCGAAAAAATCTAGCTGCAGGTCAAAAAGGACTTTCCGTAGCGTTTGATTTAGCGACTCATCGAGGTTATGACAGCGACCATCCTCGTGTTGTTGGTGATGTGGGTATGGCAGGTGTAGCG
>Ga0208595_1000590_pt1 | contig 13244 bp, 9 predicted proteins | sample LakMenEpi28Jun11_FD_150742 | JGI IMG/M metagenome (GOLD analysis project Ga0208595, IMG submission 150742) | Freshwater microbial communities from Lake Mendota, WI - 28JUN2011 deep hole epilimnion (SPAdes) | ecosystem: Environmental > Aquatic > Freshwater > Lake > Epilimnion/Euphotic zone ...
AGCGACTTCATTTTCAGAAATTGCCTTTTCTAATGCTAATTTTGAAATTTCTTCATTGCCTTTTGTAGGAACTGGAATTCGAACTACATTAATTAATGCTTCTTGAAAAGCTTCTGTAAACAAGCCAATTCCACTTACTGCCATAGCTCCGAAAGTATCCCCGTGAAAGGCGTCTTCAAAAGCAATAATGGTGTTTTTTTTAATTCCTTTATTATAATGATATTGAAATGAAGCTTTTATAGCCACTTCCACAGCCGTAGAACCATTATCAGAATAAAAGAATTTTCTTTGATTTGATGGTAAAATTTCGACTAATTTCTCAGCTAATTCTACCACCACATTATGTGTGAAACCACCAAATAAAACGTGTTCTAAAGTGGTAAGTTGTTTGTAAATGGCATCGGCAATAAACGAATTACTATGCCCGAACGGATTGACCCACCACGAGGCAATACCATCAATGTATTGTTTCCCGTTTTCGTCCCATAAAAATTCGTCTCTCCCTTTAACAATAGCAGGAAAATGGGAATTTATTTTATGTTGTGTATACGGATGCCAGTTGTATAAACTATCTTTTTCTGAAAGTGTCATTTTTTTAGTGACTAGAGTTTGTAATTAGTCAGCAGTGCAAAGGTAAAGTCAAATTTTTAATTTATTAAAGATTCAAAAGGTTTTCTCTAAACAAATCCGCGTAATATTTAATTACATTTTGGTCGAAATACGGTTCGTTATCAATTCTTCCAATCATAGGAACATTTGTTTTCTCTAAAATTATGCTTTCTGTAGCTTTATTTTCGTCACCGGAAAAAATAATTCCAGCTACATTTAACTTTCTAGATTTTAGAATTTCGATAGTCATTAAAGTATGATTGATACTTCCTAAATAATGACGAGAAACCACAATTACGTTATAATCAGGTTGAATTAAATCGATGACGCAATCTGAATTATTTAAAGGAACATAAATTCCACCAGCGCCTTCCACAACTAAATGATTTGAAGTTGTTGGTTCGATAATTTTGTTTAATTCTATTTTAATTCCAGCAATTTCAGCAGCTAAATGCGGACTTGCCGGTGTTTGTAAAGCATACGCGTTTTTATGAAAAGTTGTGGTTGTATTTGATACATATTTTTCCACTTTATTCGTATCAGAATTATCTAAATCGCCTGCTTGTATGGGTTTCCAATAATCGGCTTCTAAAGCTTCAACAATAATAGATGATGCAATTGTTTTGCCTACATCAGTTCCAATTCCTGTTATAAATAGTTTCATAAGTTTTATTTAACCGCAAAGTTAATTTTATTTTTTCTCAATTTCACTTAAAATATGTTTTGCTCTCAAAGTATCTACAGTGTAAACATAAAGAATAACACCACCAACTGAATTACTTAAAACTGGATCTGTATTTACGGAGTGTTCATTTTGAAGAAAGACTTCAATACCTTCAGATTCTAACTTAGCTTTAAATAAATAAGCTTCATAAGAATATTGACAATTTGCTATTTGCTGAAATTTCGACATTAAAAAATTGATTGAATTAAAACACTAATTTACTCAATTCTGACAACACTTCTTCCATTTCTTTTTCCGTATTGTACGAATGCAAACAAAAACGCAATCTTTCTTGTCCTTCCGGAACAGTTGGCGAAAGAATGGCTTTCACTTCAAAACCTATCTCTTGTAATTGAGAAGCGATATGTTTTACTTTTTCATTACCTGGAATAATAGCAGAATGAATGGCTGACTTACTATATACAAATAAAGATTTGATCCCTAATAATTGCTTTTGTTGATTGAAAAAATTGATATTTTCTTTTAATTTCTGAAGTTCTTTAGCTTGATTTAAATGTTGATACGCTACTAAAATTGTTGCTACCGAATGAGGCGATAGTCCGGTTGTATAAATAAAACTTCTGGCGAAATTGACTAAATATTCTTTTAAACTAGCACTTCCTAAAATGGCTGCGCCGTGACAACCTAAGCCTTTTCCGAAAGTCATGATTCTGGCAAATATTTTATCTTGAAGATTTTGCGATTGTACTAAACCTTCTCCTTTATCTCCAAAAACACCTAAAGCATGTGCTTCATCTACTACTAAAAGCGCGTTGTGTTTTTCTGAAAGTTGGACTAATATTTCCATATTTGGCGCATCACCATCCATAGAAAAAACGGATTCGGTAACAATATAAACAGTAGAGAGTTGTGAGTTAGAATCTTGAAACTTATTTAATAATTGTTCTAAATCTTCATAATCATTATGTTGAAATTTATAAGATTTAGCGTGACTCATTTGAATGCCATCGCGGATAGAAGCGTGACATAACTCGTCATATAAAATAACATCATTTCTTTGCGGCACAGCGCTAAAAAATCCAACATTAGCGTCGTAACCTGAATTAAAAATTAAAGCCGCTTCAGATTGATGAAAAGCTGCAATATATTTTTCCGTAATGTCATACAAATTATGATTTCCTGAAATTAATCGGGAACCTGTTGCACCGTTAATTTTGATAGTATTATCAACTAAATATTGGTGTGTAGCTTCAAATATTTGTTCATTTTTAGCAAAACCTAAATAATCGTTAGATGAAAAATCGATTCCACTTGTAGGTACAGGTAATTTTCGTAAAGCATTTGCTTCTTTTCGAAAGTGTAATTTTTGCTGAAGTGCTTTTGGAATTTTCATATATGTAAAAATAAAAAAAATCCCGATAAGAAAACACTTATCGGGATTGTTATTTTAATAAATAACGGATTTAGTCTGCTAAAACAATTACTTTATTGTTGTTCATCTCTATAGTACCAGATTGAATCGCTAACCAATACGTTTGATCATTTACTTTTGTAAATTTTGCTTCGTTGTTTTTATCAATATTAAAACTAGTCGCATTAATTTTTACGTTTCCTTTTTGAAGAATCGAAACTACTGCCGCGTGATTGTTTAACATTTGAAATTCTCCATTAATTCCTGGAACTGATACAGATGTAACTTCCCCTGAAAATAAGGTTGCTTCTGGTGATACTATTTCTAAAATCATAATTTAAGTTTAAAATTCCAAATTTTAAAATTCCAAATTCCAAAATTGGTATTTGTAATTTTATTTTTTGAAGTTTATCAAGCTTCGCTTGATTTAAGCTTCTGCTAACATTTTTTCTCCAGCTTCAATAGCTTCTTGGATACTTCCTTTAAGGTTAAATGCTGATTCTGGTAAACGATCTAATTCACCGTCCATAATCATATTAAATCCTTTGATCGTATCTTTAATATCTACTAAAACACCTGGAATCCCTGTAAACTGTTCTGCTACGTGGAAAGGTTGAGATAAGAAACGTTGTACTTTACGAGCACGAGATACGACTAATTTATCTTCTTCAGATAATTCTTCCATACCTAAAATAGCAATAATATCTTGTAATTGTTTGTAACGTTGTAAAATTTCTTTTACTCTTTGTGCGCAATCATAGTGCTCATCACCTAATACATCTGGCGTTAAGATACGAGAAGTAGAATCTAATGGATCTACCGCTGGATAAATACCTAACTCAGCAATTTTACGAGATAATACTGTTGTTGCATCTAAGTGAGCAAACGTTGTTGCTGGTGCCGGGTCAGTTAAATCATCCGCAGGTACATAAACCGCTTGTACCGATGTAATAGAACCTGTTTTTGTAGATGTAATACGCTCTTGCATTACTCCCATCTCTGTTGCTAAAGTTGGTTGATAACCTACCGCAGATGGCATACGTCCTAAAAGTGCAGATACTTCAGAACCCGCTTGTGTAAAACGGAAAATGTTATCTACGAAGAAAAGTACGTCTTTACCTTGTCCAGTTCCAGCTCCATCACGGAAATATTCCGCAATAGATAATCCTGATAATGCTACACGAGCACGAGCACCAGGTGGCTCATTCATTTGTCCGAAAACGAAAGTAGCTTTAGACTCTCTCATTCCTGGCATATCAACTTTAGATAAATCCCATCCTCCATTTTCCATAGAGTGCATAAATTCATCACCATATTTTATAATTCCTGACTCTAACATCTCACGAAGTAAGTCATTTCCTTCACGTGTTCTTTCACCTACTCCTGCGAATACTGAAAGTCCACCGTGACCTTTTGCAATATTATTAATTAACTCCTGAATTAATACTGTTTTACCAACTCCAGCACCACCGAATAAACCAATTTTACCTCCTTTTGCATAAGGCTCAATTAAGTCGATTACTTTAATACCTGTAAATAAAACTTCAGAAGAAGTAGCTAAATCTTCAAATCTTGGTGCAGCACGGTGAATAGACATTCCGTTATCTCCGTCTTTAGGTAATTCACCTAAACCATCGATAGCGTCACCAATAACGTTGAATAAACGACCATAAACGTCTGGTCCAATTGGCATTTTGATTGGATTTCCTGTTCCAACCACTTCAGTACCTCTTGATAAACCATCAGAAGAGTCCATTGAAATAGTACGTACTGTATTTTCTCCAATGTGAGATTGTACCTCTAAAACCAATTTAGTACCGTCTTTTTTAGTAATTTCTAACGAATCATAAATTTTTGGAAGTTCTCCGTTAGTAGTGTCAAACACTACATCTACAACTGGTCCAATAATTTGTGCAACTTTTCCTGTAACTTTAGACATTGCTTATGTATTTATTTAATAGCTATTTATTATTGAAAAAAACATACTTTTTTCAGAGTGCAAAGATAGTTTTTTTAGATGCAATTATGCAATATATTTTTTGACTTTTTTTCAAAAAAAAAGCGAAATACTGATTATTTCGCTTTTTTGGGTTATTACTGTATTTGATTTTATATTTTTAATTAGGACTTTAATTGAAATTGATTCTGCTCAAAATAAATTTTTAAAAAAACCCGATTCGTTTTTTGAATCGGGTTTGAAATTAATTAATTACTAATTTTTTAATTTGTTTTATAAAGCTATCCGAGGTGATTTCAACCAAATAAAGCCCTTTCGATAAATCACTAGTATTTATTTGAACTTCTTTTGAATTTACTTCATTTACTTCTTTAACTTTTTTTCCGAAAATATCATAAATTACAATCGATTTAATACTTTCAGAATTATTTTGTAAATAAACTTGTACAAAATTTGAAGCAGGATTTGGAACCAACAAGTAGTTACTTGTTTCAAATACTAAATTCCCTAAAAGTGAAACAAACTGAGTATTAAACGTATTTGTAACGATAGCAGGATTTGTGTCAAAATAAATATTTGCGGTGTTTGGTATTATATCTCCAATTGCAAAACCTGGTTTTAGTTTTATTTTAAAGCACACATAACCTTTACTCAATTCCTCATTTGAAAGTGCTGGAGGTAAATTAATGTAATCAAACTTCCAAATGATTTGGTTGTTGATTCTTTCCATTATGTAACCATGACTTGCGCTAATCATTTGTATACTCGTTTCATCAAATTTTGAATCTAATAAATCTTCAATCTTTACACTTATAGCATTTGCAGTTCCTTCGTTTTGGAAACGAATGGTGTAGTAAAGGTAATCACTAGCAGCAAATTGATTAAATTGAATTTCATTTCCATGCGATTCCATTTTATCATTTGGATCATATGAAGCAACTACTATCTGAGAATTTGAAAAAGCATTATTAGATATGTTAATATCTGCTGATGGAGCAGAAACTGTTGCATTATTTATCAGAACATCATTTATATTCACAATAGGTATTACTGGAATACTCATTGTAACATTTATAGAACGAGTTTCATATGGCGTTAAATTTGCGAAATCATAGGTAAATCCTGTTGGGTTACTAACAATTCCAGGTTGTGATACAGAAGTTATTGCAACATTAGCGTCTTTAGTAAATGAAACTTGTCCACTTGTTGTTGCTACACCTAAATTCCTATAAATAATCTTATTAGTATAGTTAAATCCTGGTCTTGGTGGAGAAACCGAAACTATTGAAACAGCTACATCATTATAGCCAGAAACTAGAGTTATAGGGAAATATAATGTTTGTGTTCCACTTCCTAATGCAATGCTTACATCATTATAATTGGTTGTTCCGGCAGAATAATAAGGTGCATATTCTGAGTTTAATGAATAACTAAAATCATAAGTATTAATTGGATTTGAATAGTAAACAGTATGTTTTCCAAAAGGAGAAGAGAAATTACTTATTGGTCCTGTATTATTCTGTTGTGAAACAAATGAACCATAAGTAAAATTAACTTCACCACTATCTTTAATTCCATTGTTATTTGCATCAACAAAAGCAATAAGATTTATTTTATCTGTACATTCAGGCGGACCAGTTGTAAAACTTCCTGCTTTAATAAATACAGCAGAATCAAAAGCAGTATCACTTCTATCAGCCACAACTAATTTAATATGGTAAGGATGATTAGGGATAATAGCAGATGAAGCGGTCATTTCAGCAGTTTGCCCATTAAAATTTGTTGCTGAAGAATAATTAGTAGCTCCAGAAAAATAAGTATCAAAAAAGTCAGGATTTACGGAAGTACAACTATTATTAAATAAAGCATCTCTTATAGTAACTACTGAAATTGGAGCTGTTGTTCCAGGTACAACTGCTAAATTTGTAGTAACACCTGATACTAAATCAGTTAGTAAAAAAGCAAAGGCATCTGCAAATTCACACTGATAAGTACCATATTCATCAGAAGCAAATAAGAAATTAAAACTCATAAACTCATTCAAACTTGTAAAATCAAATTCAAGTTTTGTTGCATTTTTTGAATTCATAGCTGCTCCTGTAGCCGCTAAAATTATATTTTCAAGCTGTGAATCACCAGTCCAAGTAGTTATACCATCACTTAAAATGGATGTATTTGGTCCAGGTACATTATTTGCATTACCAGTAGAAAGTACAATTCCAGATGATAACGGGAAAGTTGGGTTGGTGTTTGTGAAATATCCAATACCGTTAGTTGAACCAAAATTCGTACCTGTACTAGAAGTTACATTTGAAATAGTGATACATGGATTATTTACTAAAACATTCGTTACTAATTGCTGGTTTGTATACGTTGTTGTATTTGTGACTAAAGGAGGTAAAGATATATAGGGAGTAAAAGCATAACCTGTTGTCCAGCTACTTTTAGCACTAACACCGCAAATTGTTCTTATGTAAAATTTATAAGGAATTCCTGTTATTAAACCTGATGCGGTATATGTGTTTTGATTAACTAGTATTCCAACAGACGTAGTTATAGGTGGCGTTTCATTAGCCAATAAAACAAGTACTTCCCATTGAGTTGCTGAACCAACAGCCCATGTTAGTGTTGCACTTGTTGGGCTAATACCATTTGTAGAAATTGAAGTTGGAATTGAACATGTGGATGTTGTAAAAATTGATGATAATGCCCAATTACTTATACTTGTTGTAGAACAAATTGTTCTTACAAACGCTTTATAAGTTGTTCCAGATGTTAACCCTGAAGCTACATAGGAATTTGTATTTGTCAAAACACCTGTTGAAGTTGCTGTTGGCGCAGTCATAGACGATGGTTGAACAATTACTTCCCATTGAGTTACTGCGTTATTTGCAGTCCAAGATACTGCTACACTTGTTGTACTAGTACTATTTATAGTAACTAAAGTTGGAACTGAACATGTGGGTGTGGTAAAAATTGAGGATGAAGTCCAATTAGTAGAACCTGTAGCTGAGCAAATTGTTCTTACATATGCTTTGTAGGATGTTGCAGGTAATAATCCTGAAGCCGTGAAAGGATTTGTAGTTGTCAAAACACCTGTCGAAGTTGAAGTTGGCGAAGCCACAGATGATGGTTGAACAATTACTTCCCATTGAGCTGCAGAACTATTTGCAGTCCATGCTAGTGTAACTGTATTTGAAGTTACTGTAGATGTAATTATCGATGTTGGCGGTAAACAAGTCGTCATAGGACCACAAGCTACATTAGCAATCCAACCTGGTAGATTATTATCGCTATCGCTTCTAAATCTGAAAGTTAATGAACCATCAGAACTTGAAGAAGTAATTGATCCGGGACTATTAGTTCCCCAGAAAGCACCTGGTAATCCTCCAGGAATATTTCCTGCTGGATTTGCGCTTGAAATTTGTGGAGCACTGATAGAGTTCCCGTTATAAATATAAAGGCCATCGTAATTGGCTTCTGTTTCGAAAGAAGTAAAAGTTACTGTTACAAAATCTCCTGGATTATTTGGATTAATAGTTACTGTATAATCACTATTATCTGCATAATTTGTGGTTGCACCTTCAGGATCAGTAAACGTTCCTCCACAAACTGGTGATGTTTGTGCAAAAGTTAAAAGTGTTCCGAAAAATAGTGCAAAAAAACTTAAAAGTAGTTGTTTTTTCATGATTGGTTGATTTATATTTTTCAAATATAGATTGATTTTTAATGACTTACAAACAATAAACAAGTTTTTTATTCTAAAAAATCTTATTATTAGTGAAAAAGGGTTTTAATCATTACTAATTTAAAAGAAATCAGTAGTTATTTTAATTGTATGGTAATAGAATTTTATTCTTATGTTCCTTGAGATTAAAACTAAAAAACTTTAATAAAAAAGCGAAATAATTACTATTTCGCTTTTTTATTTATTCTACTGTAACTGATTTTGCTAAATTTCTTGGTTGATCCACATTACAACCTCTTAATACTGCAATATAATAGGATAATAATTGCAACGGTATTGTAGTTAATAACGGTGTTAATGCTTCCGAAGTTTCTGGGATTTCAATCACGTGATCTGCTAAAGCCCTTACTTGTGTATCGCCTTTCGTTACAACCGCAATAATTTTTCCGCTTCTTGATTTTATTTCTTGAATATTACTTACTACTTTGTCGTAATGTCCTTTATTTGGAGCAATAACTATAACTGGCATTTGTTCGTCAATTAAGGCGATTGGTCCGTGCTTCATTTCTGCAGCTGGATATCCTTCAGCGTGAATGTATGATATTTCTTTTAATTTCAATGCGCCTTCTAATGCTACCGGAAAGTTAAACCCTCTTCCTAAATATAAAGCGTTAGGTACATCTTTATAAATAGTTGCAATTTGTTTACAAACTTCATTAGTTTGCAACGCTTCTTTTACCTTTTCTGGAATCATTTCTAATTCCAACAAATATCGTTGGTAATCAGAATGATTCATAGTTCCTTTAGCTTTAGCTAATCGTAATGCTAAAAGAGTAAGAATTGTAATTTGAGTAGTAAATGCTTTTGTAGAAGCTACTCCGATTTCTGGACCCGCGTGTGTGTATGCTCCAGCATGAGTTTCTCTTGAAATAGATGAGCCTACAACATTACATACGCCAAAAACGAAAGCGCCGTTTTCTTTGGCTAATTTTATAGCCGCTAAGGTATCAGCGGTTTCTCCTGATTGAGAAATAGCAATTACCACATCGTCTTTATTTATGATAGGGTTTCTGTATCTAAATTCTGATGCATATTCTACCTCAACAGGTATTCTTGCAAATTCTTCAATAATATATTCGGCTACCAAACCTGCATGCCATGATGTACCACAAGCAATAATTAAAATTCGTTTGGCATTAGTAAATTTTTCTAAATTGTCTTCCACCCCTGACATTTGAATGATTCCTTTATTGGCCAACAATCTACCTCTATAAGTATCTTTAATTACATTTGGTTGCTCATAAATTTCTTTTAACATGAAATGTTCGTAGCCTCCTTTTTCAATTTGTTCTAAATTCATTTGCAATTCTTGAACATAAGGATCTACTAATGAATCGTCTTTAATTTTACGAACTTTCATTGGTTTATTCAAACGAATAATAGCCATTTCTTCATCTTCTAAATAAATAGCATTTGAAGTAAATTCAATAAAAGGCGAAGCATCTGAAGCTACAAAATATTCGTCTTCACCAATACCAATTGCTAAAGGTGAACCTAAACGCGCACAAACAATTTCGTCTGGCTTGTTTACATCAAATACTACAATTGCATAGGCACCGACTACTTGATTTAAGGCAACCTGTACTGCTTTTCCTAATTTTAAGTTATCTGTTTTCTGAACGTCTTCAATTAAATTAATTAAAACTTCGGTATCCGTATCAGAATGAAAAACATAGCCTCTTTTAATTAATTCTTTTTTTAACGGTTCATAATTTTCAATGATTCCGTTATGCACAATCGCTAATTTTCCAGAATTTGAAAAATGCGGATGTGAATTTACATCATTCGGAACTCCGTGAGTCGCCCAACGTGTATGTCCAAAACCTATATGTCCGTCAGTAGTTATTTCTTTTGCAACTTTTTCTTCTAAATCGGAAACTTTCCCTTTAGTTTTACAAAGTTTTAAATTTTTTCCGTCATATAAAACTAAACCAGCACTATCGTAACCACGATATTCTAATCTTTTTAATCCTTTAATAATTATTGGATAAGCTTCTCTATGACCAATATAACCTACGATTCCACACATATATATTAGGGTTTAATTTGGTTTTGTATAATGTATAACTAATTTCAATTTTTTAGATGCGTCTGCAGAGCTAGGATTTGTACCGTGAAGCACCACTCCTTGTTGCTCCATAATTGAAGCTACTGGAAAATATTCGATATCATCTGTAGATACAGTTGGTGTATTGTTTACATCAAATGGCGATTTGTAATAATAATTATTAATGAAATTAATATTTTCTGTGACAGTAAGACCTAATCTTACGTTTTTATTCAAATTAGTATCCGTACTGTTTAATAAATTATCAATGTGATCTGTGATTCTAATTTTGTATTTAATTCCTTTTTTATCTGCGGTATTATCGCGTTCAATAATTCCACCAAAAATTAGTTTGTTGTATTTTATGTTTGAATTTGTTGTAGCATCAAAGGTATAATCCACTAAAGGTTTTTGATTTGTAGCATCAAATAAATATAACCTTTCCGCCTCTAATTGATTAGTGCCTGCCATAGCGGTTTTATCAATAAAAAACTCAAGATACGCTTCATTTATTAACCATCCTTTTAATCGCAATTGATCCAATTCATCAGGAATTTGATTCGCTCCAGCTACTAATTGCCCATTAACTGGTTTTAATACATCGGCATCTCCAAAAACATCGATATACACTACTGAACCTTTACCTCCTTTTAAATATAATTTGGAGTTCTGCCCTGTTACTTGATTTGTAGCAGACAATCCCGCATCGTATGCTCCAGAATACGAATAATCTTGTAATGAAACTGAATTTGAGCCGGAACCTGCGCCAAAATTTAACACTAAACTTTTTGATGTGGCTGCTGAACCTACTACTGCTCCTTCATCTACAGAACTATAATTTACATTTAATTTAGCGTTTGAAAAATTAAACATGGCCATTGCGCCTTGTTCTCCAGGAAGTTGTTCTATTTTAAAATACAATCCTTTAAAATATTGTTTGAATTCATTGTTGTTAATTAGGTTTGCGCTTCCAGCTTCTAATATTCTTTTCTTAAAAAAAGCTTTATTTAAAGTTAGATATATACCCGGCGCTAAACGTTCCTTAACTACTCGTAATGAAGCATCATTTTGATTGGCTAATACTACATCATTTGCATCAACATATTCCAAAATACCTGTTGTGGTATTGAATTTTGTTTTATAAACTATAATTTCTGCTTTGTTAAAAAAGAATTGGTCGTTTTCTGCTGCATTAGGACTATCATTTAAGCGCGTTCCGTTTTGTACGGAATTACCACTGCCGTCATTTCCTCTTTTTAGATTTTCAAAATTAATTACAGTTCCGTTTGCAGAGCCGTCAGAAAAATAACGTTGTTGCGTTTGAAAATTATCGCTTGGATTGTATGCATTTAAATAATATCCATTTTCGTAAACGCTCAATTTCATTTTACTTTCTTTGTTTGTTCCATAAATAGACTGCAAAGAATATACTTTTGAACCATCTGCATTATTGGTTTCTACGTTACTAAAATAAGGCACATATAAAGTAACATTTTCTATTTGTACACTGGTTCCAAATTTAGGCTGCTGTGTTGCTAATGATACTTGTGAAACAAAATTTGCTTTAGTAACTCCAAAATATGGATTGTTATAAATGCCTAACGGATTTATTGGCAAATTATTGGTTTGCACTTCGTTGGTTTTTACAGAGTATGCTTTTAATTGTGCTTCGTGCGAACTGAAATCAAAATGTTCATCACCCACTAAATCTGATCCAATAGTATTAAAATCTTGGTCACAAGAAATAAATACCATTGAAAAAACTAAAAATAAAACGGTTATATGCTTTTTCATTATAATTATTGAACTTTATTTTTTAAAAAATCTAAATACGTTTCTTTAAACGTTTCTTTCGGGGTGAAAGGTAAAAAAGGTTTTTTTGAAGTTTCTATATATTTTGTTAAATCTGCAGGCAAGTTTTCTGAAGCCATAATAATTGCATCAGAATGATCAATTGTTGCCTTCATTAAATTAGTAAAAACAGGCTCTTTGTACTTAGAAATGGCCTCTTCAGGTAAATTATCGTATGCTAATTTAGTGATCAATTCTGCATCAAGCGTTCCTTCAAAATCTGATGCATATACAGAGGTAATAATTTTTGTATCTCCAAAAATACCTTCGTCTTTATAATAATGTTTTAAATACACAGGCAATAAAGAAGCCATCCAACCGTGAACATGAATAATATCGGGTACCCAATTTAATTTTTTTACGGTTTCGACAACACCTTTTGCAAAGAAAATAGCTCTTTCATCATTATCTGAATACAATACACCTTCTTCATCTGAAAAAGTAGCTTTTCTTTTAAAATATTCATCGTTGTCAATAAAATAAACTTGAATTCTTTCTTTTGGTATCGAAGCAACTTTAATAATTAAAGGCATATCCATATCATTCACTACCAAATTCATCCCAGAAAGACGAATTACTTCATGTAATTGATGTCTGCGTTCATTGATATTTCCGTATCTTGGCATAAAAATTCTTATCTGCCCTCCTACTTCATTTATCATTTTCGGCAACTCATAAGAATGTAGTGATACTTCGTTTTCAGCTAAATAAGGCACTACTTCAGATGATACATATAATATCCTCTTGTCATTCATATAATAAATGTTATATTTTTGTTTAATATGCAAAATTATAAAAATTTATGGACTTATCTACTAAAATAGTAAGTTTGCACTTTATAATATTATATTATGCTTGTTTTTCAAACACAAAATGCGCTTCAAATTGAATTAAAAAAAGCGCAAAATCAATCAAAAAAAATTGGTTTTGTGCCTA
>Ga0208595_1000593_pt1 | contig 13219 bp, 12 predicted proteins | sample LakMenEpi28Jun11_FD_150742 | JGI IMG/M metagenome (GOLD analysis project Ga0208595, IMG submission 150742) | Freshwater microbial communities from Lake Mendota, WI - 28JUN2011 deep hole epilimnion (SPAdes) | ecosystem: Environmental > Aquatic > Freshwater > Lake > Epilimnion/Euphotic zone ...
ATGAAAATGACACCAGAAGAAGCTATAAATGCCGCCACAATTAACGGCGCTTATGCCATGGATTTAAGCGAGTCGCACGGAAGTATTACAAAAGGCAAAAAAGCCAATTTGATTATTACAAAAACATTACATAGTTTCTATGAAATTCCGTATTGTTTTGCAACTAATTTGATTGATAGTGTTTGGTTGAATGGGGAAATATTTAACCGCTAAGTTCGCAAAGATTGCGCAAGGCTCACAAAGTTCTTTACTGTAAAAATAATCAAGAAAATTGACCTTAACGTTTGACACTCTGAAAGAGTCTAACACCAAAAAGTCAAGTAATTCATTAAAAAGAGATGCTTTCAGCATGACAAACTGTGGGGTAAATAATGTAGCAAAAAAAAACTTAGCTAACCTTGCGAAAAACCTTGCCTCTTTGCGGTAAAAATAAACCTAAAACTCCGCTTCCATTATAATCTCCATAATTTCCTTTGTTACAGGATGTTCAAACTGAATATACTCGGCGTGCAAATGCAACCTATCGGCTTTTGTACCGTATAAATCGTCGCCAACAATAGGTGTTTGTAATCCTAAACTATGAGAAGCGTGCACTCGCAATTGGTGCGTTCTTCCCGTAATCGGATAAAAATGAACTTTCGTTTTACCGTTTTTAACTTCAATAGTTTTCCATTTGGTTTGTGCCGATTTTCCGTGTTCATAACAAACCAATTGCCTTGGTCTGTCCTCTAAATCTACTCGCAAAGGCAAATCTATATATCCGTGAGATTGTTCCAATAAACCATCCAATAAAGCGACATAGCGTTTCTTAATGATTCGATTGATAAACTGACTTTGCAATTGTACGGCTGTAGCTTCATTTTTTGCGATAAGCATAATTCCAGAAGTGGACATATCCAACCGATGCACAATTAAAGGACCTGTGGCTTCCGGATATTTCTCCTTAATTCGTGTATAAACAGAATCTGAAATGGTTTTTCCAGGAACGGAAAAAAATTCGGTAGGTTTATTAATTACTAACATCACTTCATCTTCGTACACAATTTCAATATCTTTTCCTGCTGCGTGATTCATAATAAATGGATTTTCTTCCATTTCTAAACCTTTAAGCATATGTCCCATTAAAATGGGTTCGCATTTACTTTTACAAGATGGGTAAAATTGCTTGTGTTGGCGTACTTCGGAATTTGGCGATTGTCCCCACCAAAATTCAGCCATACAAATAGGTTTTAACTGATGTTGGAAAGCATAATGCAATAACTTTGGTGCAGCACATTCTCCAGCACCAGCAGGCGGATTATTATTAAAAATTTCTGCTAAACTTTTCTTCTCTTGGTATTGATTGTAAAAAGAATATTCTGAAAATAGTTTTTGTTGTAATTGTGACGATTTGGCTTTTCGATCTTCTTTTAGGCGATGTATTTCATTTGTAAAAACTGCTACTTTTTCTTCTAAAGACTGCAACGTCAATTTCCAATATTTCGTCATTTTTTTTAACAAAATGCTTTCTTGCTTACTGGCTTCTGATAATTCTAAATTTAGAAGTGCTATATCTTCATTGCTTAAAGTAGATTCTAGTTGATTTCGCTTTTCGTCGCGAAGAATTTTCTGCTCTTTTATTCTTGTTTTTTGTTGCTGTAATTCGGTTTCTGCTTGAATTTTAGCTTGGTTAAACGACGCCAAAGTCTGTAAGTAATTGACATCATTTTCTAAATTTTCAAGTGTACGATTGAAAGCATTTAGTACTTCTTCTTCTTTACGAAAAAAGCTATCTTCTGTTAACATATCAAAAACCGTAGGAACAAAATACTGATGATGATTTTCATTCGCTAATTTTCCTGAAAACGCCCATAAATAGCCTAATTCACCTTTTTCATTTTGGCAAACCAAAACACCAAACATTTTTCCAATAACCAAACCTTTCTGAGTAGCATCTAATCCAAAATTATGATCAAAATTAGTTTGAGTTGCTAAATAATCTTGCAAAGAGGCAGCCGCAATTTCACTCAATTTATGTGGTTGATAATAAAATGGAAATGTAAACTTTTCAGGTAACGTAATTCCTGAAATATCGGTTTTAAAAAGTTGAAAAAATTGGTTTTGCATTTCGCAAAGATAACATTTAAAAATTCCAAAAGTGAAATATCAAAATCCAAAAAATTACGTACATATCAATTAAATTTTAATAAACTCAAAAAAAAAGCGCAAACATTTTTTTTTACTACTTGCTTATTTTATTTTTGCACTTATATATAAAAACCAAAACGAGAAATGGGAAGAGCGTTTGAATTCAGAAAAGGAAGAAAAATGAAGCGTTGGTCAGCAATGGCTAAAGCATTTACCAGAATTGGTAAAGATATTGTAATGGCGGTTAAAGAAGGAGGTCCAAACCCGGATGCCAACTCACGATTAAGAGCTATCATACAAAACTCTAAGGCGGTAAATATGCCTAAAGAAAACGTAGAACGCGCCATTAAAAAAGCTACAGATAAAGACACCGCAAACTATAAAGAAATTTTATTTGAAGGGTATGCACCACACGGAATAGCCATTTTAATTGAAACCGCTTCTGATAACAACAACAGAACCGTTGCGAATATTAGAAGTTATTTTAACAAATGCAACGGAACAATGGGAACGCAAGGTTCGGTAGAATTTATGTTTGACCATACTTGTAATTTCAGAATTCCTGCTGCTGGACAAGATATTGACGAATTGGAATTAGAAATGATTGATTTTGGTGTAGAAGAAATTTTCGCTGATGATGAAGACGGAATTTTAATGTACGCCCCTTTTGAAAGTTTCGGAGCGATTCAGAAAGAATTAGAATCAAGAGGTTTAGAAATTTTATCTTCTGGATTTGATAGAATTCCTCAAGTAACCAAAGAATTAACACCAGAGCAAGTAGCTGATGTAGAAAAATTATTAGAAAAAATTGAAGAAGACGATGACGTGATGAACGTGTTTCACACTATGTTAGAAAATTAGATAATTAGGCAATTAGATAATTAGATAATTGTCACATTGACTCATTGGCACATTAATTATTGATGATGATACGGTTCGTTATTCAAAATGGTAAACCCTCTATAAATTTGTTCAATTACAAATAAACGCACCATTTGATGTGAAAAAGTCATTTGAGATAAAGCAACTTTTCCTTGTGCTTTTTGATAGACTTCTTCTGAAAATCCGTAAGGCCCTCCAATTACAAATACTAACGTTTTAATTCCAGAGTTCATTTTCTTTTGTAAAAAATCAGAAAATCCAACACTAGTATATTCCTTTCCGTTTTCGTCCAATAAAATTAATTGATCGGTTGGCGCTAATTTTCCTAAAATAAGTTGCCCTTCTTTGATTTTTTGTTCGGATTCAGATAAATTTTTTGCGTTTTTTATATCCGGAATCACTTCCAAATCGAACTTAATATAAAACCCCAATCGCTTGGTATATTCTTCAATTAAAGCGTTTAGATTTTTATTATCTGTTTTCCCTATGGCGATAAGTTTGATGTTCATTTTGAGATTTTTTTAAACACAAAGAAAATAGTTAAAATGTGTTTTAGTTTTAAAAAATATATATTTTACTAACATTCAATCAATCATCTAAAAATCTAATCATCTAATTATCTAATTATCTAATTGCCTCATTAGCTTCACGCACTCCACTGCTTCTTTTACATCGTGAACTCTTAAAATATTTGCGCCTTTTTGTAAACAGAATGCGTGTAAAAAAGTCGTTCCGTTTAACGCTTCTTCTGGCGAAGTTTCCAAAGCTTTATAAATCATTGATTTTCTTGAAATTCCAGCTAAAATAGGTAAATCGTGAAATTGTAATAGTTCTAAATTCTGAAGTAACTCGTAATTATGTTCTAAGGTTTTCGCAAATCCAAAGCCAGGATCGATGATGATATCATTTAAACCAAAACGTCTCGCTTTCGCAATTCGTTCCGAAAAATAGTAATTCATTTCTTTTAGTAAATCGTCATAATTCGCTAAGCTTTGCATAGTTTGTGGTGTGCCTTTCATATGCATCATAATATACGGAACTTGTAATTTAGCTACCGTTTCTAACATTTTTTCATCTAACAGACCAGCAGAAATATCATTAATTAGAGCCGCTCCATTTTCGATGGCTTGTTTGGCTACTTCGCTTCTAAAAGTATCTATTGAAAGTAAAATATCCGGGAATTTTTCAACTAATAACTTTACAACAGGTATCACTCGATTCAATTCTTCTGTTTCGGAAACAAATTCGGCTCCAGGTTTACTGGAATAACCACCTAAATCAATAAATGTAGCACCTTCTTGAAGCATCTTTTCTACCTGAAATACTACAGCATCAGCATCGGTAAGTTTTCCACCATCAAAAAATGAATCTGGCGTCACATTAACAACACCCATTACTTTAGGTGTTGATAAGTTGATGAGCGTTCCTTTACAGTTTATTGTTGACATAGTATTTTTTACTTATATTTGAACTTTGATACAAATATAAAATAATAATGAGCAATACCTCACAAGAATACGACAAAGTTATAGCTGTTTGCAGAGAATTATTTACAAAAAAAGCCCACGATTATGGTACGGCTTGGCGGGTTTTACGTTTGCCTTCATTAACCGATCAAATATTTATTAAAGCACAACGCATAAGAAGTTTACAAGAAAACGACGTAAGAAAAGTAGATGAAGATGAAACGTCAGAATTTATTGGGATTATCAATTATTGCGTAATGGCTTTAATTCAAATGGATAAAGGAATTGCTTCTCAACCGGATTTATCAGCTGATGAAGCAATAAAATTATTCAATCACAAAATTGAAATCACGAAAGAATTAATGGAAGATAAAAATCACGATTATGGGGAAGCGTGGCGCGATATGCGTGTGAGCTCACTAACAGATTTGATTATTCAAAAGTTATTACGCGTGAAACAAATTGAAGACAACCAAGGAAAAACATTAGTTTCTGAAGGTATTGATGCCAATTATCAAGATATGATAAACTATTCGGTTTTTGCTTTGATTTTGATGAAATTTGGAGAGTAATTGTTTCACAGAGATTCGCAAAGTTAATCGCAAAGACACGCAAAAAATTACATTTAAAAATCTCAGTAAATACAATAACATTTCATTAACAACAGGTATCAATTTACTAACTTATATTTGATAAATTAAAAAACTCAGTGAAGCTCTGTGTAATCTTTGTATAACGCTGCGTAACAAATAAAAAAATGAACAAAAAAAATATTTCTTGGAGTATTAGAATAGTAGTTGCATTACTATTTTTAGTTTCTGCTATAGCGAAAATATCTAAAGGATGGATTTCTGATTTTCCATATATCGATTTTTCTCCCTATTTTGCTATTTCTACTTTTGAAGTCAAACAACTTTTAACTTTAGGATTTTCAGATACACTTGCACCTTATTTTTCAAGAATTTTAATTGGAATCGAGTTTGCTCTAGGCTTTTTATTACTTAGCAATAATTTCTTAAAACGCATTACTATTCCGGCGACAGTAGGCTTGTTGAGTGTTTTTATCATTCATTTGAGTTATGTTACTTTTTTAAGTGGCGGAAATTCAGGAAATTGTGGTTGTTTTGGCGAATTACTTCCGATGACACCAATTGAAGCCATTATTAAAAATATAATCGCAGTTGGATTATTAATTTGGCTTTGGAAAATTTCAGAAAACGATAAAAAATCGAATATTTGGATGTTAACCAGTATCACTTTAAGTTGCATATTAGGCTTATTTATGTTGGCACCAATGAAAGCGAGTACTATGTCGAGTCCAATTGAAAACAACACTCAGATTGATTCTTCGCAAGTAAAAAATGATAGTATTCATGCTTTTGATTTGAAACTTATACCTCAATCGCTGGATTCATCGAAAATTAAAGTTGAAGAAATCAAAAAAGAAGTAGGTCCAAAACAAGCCGTTTCTGGTTATTCCGACTTATATGCAGATATTGATAAAGGTCAAAAAATATTGTGCTTTTTCGTTCCAGGTTGCGAACATTGTAGAGATGCTGCAAAAGATTTAAACGCTTTACAAAAAAAACATAAAGATTTCCCTGAAGTTCAAATTGTATTTATGGATGAAGAAGCGGAAAAAATTCCAGATTTCTTTAAATATGCCGGCAAACAATTTCCATATAAAGTAATTGATATTATTCCGTTTTGGACAAAATTAGGCACAGGAAAAGACACGCCAGGTGTAGTATATTTACACAACGGAAACGTAATTAAATTTTTTGATGGTATTGCGGAAAAAGCATTTAACAGTAAAGCATTAGAGAAAGTTATATACAAAAAATAATAACGCAGAGATACACAAAATTACACAGAGAAACACAAAATATTTTTGCGAATCTTTGCTTTAACTTTGCGAACCTTTGCGAAACAACTAAAATCAATATTATGAAAAAAATCTTAGCTACATTAGCATTAGGACTTGGGTTAACCTCTTGTCAAGCACAAACTGAATTTTCAAAAGAAAGTTTAACTGCAAAATTAATCAACTCTGAAAATCAAGGCATTACTTTTGAAGAGATTTTAAAGCAAAATCAAGGTAAAACCGTAGTAATTGAAGTTTGGGCTTCTTGGTGTGGTGATTGTGTTAAAAATATGCCTCAGGTTAAGGATTTAAAAGCCAAATATCCAGAAGTTGCTTTTGTAAATTTATCTTGTGATAAAACTTTTGATGCTTGGAAAAGCGGCATTGAAAAACACGAGGTTACAGGAGAAAATTATCTAATTCCAGACGGAATGAAAGGCGAATTTGGAACTTCAATAAAATTGGATTGGATTCCACGTTTTATGGTAATTAACAAAGAAGGAAAAATTGTTTTATTCCGCGCTATCGAAAAAGACTTCGATAAAATAATTGAAAGTATAGAAACATCTAAATAAAATATCATAACCAAAATAAGCATTTTTTATTCTTTCAACACAGATTGGAGAAATTTTAATAATTTTAATAATTTTTCCAATCTGTGTTCAAAAAAAATGTTGTAACAAAATTAAAAAATGAGAAAAAACATCGTAGCCGGTAACTGGAAAATGAATAAAACCTTACCGCAAGCCATTGAATTAATCAATGAAATTAAAAACAATAAGCCAAACAATTCAGCTAAAGTTATTTTAGCTACTCCTTTTCCTTATTTAGCAAAAGCTATTGAATTAGTAGCGGGTTCAGATATTAAAATCGCGGCGCAAAATATGCACCAAGCGGAAGGTGGTGCGTTTACAGGTGAAGTTTCTGCATCAATGTTAACCAGTATTGGCGTTAACACTGTAATTTTAGGACACAGTGAAAGAAGAGCTTATTTTCACGAAAATGATACCTTATTAGCAAACAAAGTAGATACAGCATTAGCACACGATATGACTGTTATTTTTTGCTTTGGCGAAGAATTAAAAGACAGACAAAGCGACAATCATTTTAACGTTGTGGAATACCAATTACGTGATGGTTTATTTCATATTTCAAAAGAAAACTGGAAGAATATTGTATTGGCTTACGAACCTGTTTGGGCAATTGGAACTGGCGAAACGGCCTCTCCAGAACAAGCGCAAGAAATGCATTTATTTATTAGAAATTTAGTAGATAAAGTTTTCGGAAGAGACATTTCAGAAAATGTTTCCATCCTTTACGGTGGAAGTGTAAAACCAGACAATGCCAAAGAAATTTTCTCAAAACCAGATGTTGACGGCGGATTAATCGGTGGAGCGGCATTAAACGCTAACGATTTTTTCGGAATTATTTCTGGAATATAATTTAGTCAAATGTCTTAAAGTTAAAAGTCGGAAGGTTTGTGACTTTAAGACGTTATGACTTTTGACTTTTGACTTATATGGAATACCTCTTAATCCCAATTGTAGCATTACTTGCTTCTGCCCTAACCTTTTTCTCTGGTTTTGGATTGGGAACCATATTATTACCTGCATTTGCCTTATTTTTTCCTATAGATGTGGCGATTGCTTTAACTGCCATAGTTCATTTTTTAAACAATGCATTTAAATTCGTTTTGGTTAAAAAACATATTGATTGGAAAATTGCAATACAATTTGGTCTTCCCGCTTTGCTTTTTTCTTTACTTGGTGCACTGCTTTTAGAAATGATTACTTATGCTACAATTATAGCCGAATATACAATTAATAACTCCGTTTTTCAAATTACAATAATGAAAAGCGTTGTTGCTATTTTACTAATTTTCTTCGCTTTATTTGAGTTACTTCCTAAATTAAAAAACTTACAATTCCCAAAGAAATATTTACCAGTTGGTGGGATTTTAAGTGGCTTTTTTGGCGGACTTTCCGGGCATCAAGGCGCATTACGTAGTGCCTTTTTAACAAAAGTTGGCTTATCTAAAGAAGCATTTATTGCGACAGGTGTACTTATCGCTTGTATGATAGACATAAGTAGAATGTCTGTTTATTTTAGCAATATTTCAAAAGTGAAAGACAGTTTAAATTTGAATTTACTTATTGTTGCAACACTTGCTGCGTTTATAGGTGTGTATTTTGGAAACAAATTGGTAAAAAAAATAACCATAAACACCGTTCAGAAAATTGTGGCATTTATGATTATTGTATTTGCGATTGCTTTGGGGTTTGGGATTGTTTAGATGGGTACACAGATTCAACGGATGAAAGGGATTTTCACAGATTAAATTCAAAACCTTGTCAATCTGAACTTGTTTCAGATTCTATTTCTATACTCTATTTTCTATACTCTATCTTCTGTTTTCCCTTTTCACATAACTATGCAAAAAATCGCCTTTTGGTTTTCCTAAATCGAAAGAACTGAATTTGGTTAAAAAACGGGTTTCTTTTCTCGCTTCATCTCTGTCCCAATTTTCATATTCTATACGATAAATGGCGGAATACATTTCGGCTCTTCCCACACCGTGAAAACAATGAATTAGTACTGGATAATTTGCTTTGTTGTCCATCACTTTAAAAAAAGCGTCTAAATTTTCTGGCTTTGGCACTTGATCGGAGCCAATATTGAAATAATTCAATCCTTTGATTTTAGCAGCTGCTTTTTTTTCTGCAATAAGTTCTACTGGAATTTCAGGATTATTAACTTCGTCACCCGTTCCTGGAAAACGCAAATCGATAATGCTTTTAATATTGTGCTCTTTTACAAAATCGGCAATATCATCTGGTGGAATTACGCCACTTTTATATACTTTACCTTCGGAAATTACTTTTAAATTATGGTTTATTTTATAATCATAAAAATAGCTCTTTGCCCAAAAAAGTGCCGCAATTACTATAACTGAAACTAATATTTTCTTTTTCATTTTACAAACTAAAATTGCTTTCGACTTTCGACTTTCGACCTTCGACTTAATAACTCAACTTTTTATCAATAATTCTATTAAAATAATCTTGAATAAAAGCTTTACAAGCCATTTCAATATCATTCATTTCTTTGTTTCTTTTTCCAATTAAATTGTGCAATTGTTCTTTATCCTCTTTACTGTAAAAACCAACGGCAACTTTACCGTCAAAAGCACAAACATAATTTCCTTTAGCAAAGTTATACATTCCTGTGTTATAATTAATTACAAAAGGTTGAATACTTTGTTTTTTATCCAATAAACTTCTTCCCCAACTTCTAAATGGTTTATTATACCCTATAATATCCATAACTGTTGGAAAAATATCAATATGTTGAGCCAACTCATTACTTTCTCCTTTCAGTTTGTATTTTGGTGAATAAAAAAGAATCGGAACAGCCAATCTATTCATAATTTTGTTATAATATTCTTCATGATAATTCACTAAATTACAATGATCTGCGGTGATAATAAATATAGTATTTTCAAACCAAGGTTGTTTTTTAGCGGCTTCAAAAAACTTTTTAAAAGCATAATCTGTATACCCTACAGGTTGATGCATAGGGTTGGTTCCTTTTGGAAGTTTATTTTTAAACTCATTTGGTACCACATAAGGTTCGTGTGAAGTTACCGTAAAAATGGTACTAAAAAATGGTGCTTTCTTTTTGCTTACTGTTTTATTCATAAATTGCATAAAAGGCACGTCCCAAATTCCCCACGAACCATCAAAATCGGCATCATTTCCGTATTCTGTCATACCATAATAATGGTCAAAACCCAAAATATTTCCAAATCCTAAAAAGCCCATCGAACCGTTTGGCGCACCGTGAAAAAATGAAGTATCATACCCTTTACTTTTTAAACAAGAAACCATAGAGCCAATTTTTTGTTTGGCATATGGCGAAGATGTAAAGGCATCTTTAAATGAAGGAATTCCTGATAGTATAGACGACATACCGTGTATGGATTTATACCCGTTGGCATACGCATTGGTAAAAATTAAACTCTCGGTAGCCAAGGAATCAATAAAAGGCGTATAACTTACATAATCCTTAATATTTGTATTTTTATTAAACGCTCCGATATATTCTCTTCCCATACTTTCGGTAATAATCAATACAATATTTGGTGAAGTTGAAGTATTAGAATCGTACAACTTAATGGGTTGAAAATTTGCATTGACAACTTCTTCTGGTATATTAAAATCGGTTTTTTTAAAAGTCTGTACACCCAACGTTCTTAAAAAAGAAAAAGTAGAATTTAAAACCAAATCGGCTTGTTGTGATTTTTTTACAAATCTGTTGGCGTCTACTAAATTAATTGGTCGAGTACTTTTCTTGAAATCGCCACGAATCCCACCAATACATAAAGTGGCTATTACTAAAACACCAAAAATAGATTTTGCAATATATTTTATCTTAGCATTTTCTACTAAATTGTGTTTCACTTTTACTTTTTGATATAAAAATACCCACAAAAAAGATACCACAATAAACAACAAAAACACGTGCCAATAGGTAATTAAAAATCGAAATAACATACCGCCTTTTGACTCTTCATTCTTTACCAAATCCCAAGCGGCAAGTGTTAATCGAGAAAAATTGTATTTGTAATAAATTAAATCGACAAAATTAAAGGCGTAAAAAAATAAATTTGAAATGAAATACAAATAAAACAATCCTTTTTGATACTTCGGTTTTGTATTTATAAAAAATGGTAAAGTAGACAATAAAATAAATAGTCCGTTTACATATAAAATGGCCGTAGTATCAAAAACCAAACCGTGATACGAAATCTGTAAAAACTCAGTTACTGAATTTACATCCAAAATATCGTAATTATAGGTGTAGAATAAAATTCGTGCTATAAAATAAAACAAATACGCCAATGCTATTCTGTAAAACAAAACGCTGTATTCATTTAATCTGAAAAATGATTTCATTTAATTAATGTTTAATTGATGCAAAATTAACAATATTCAAAGTTTTTCGATGAAATATTTTTATAAAGTTCTATTTTTTTATAAATTGCAGTTTAAAAAAAACTTATTATATGAAAAATGTAACACGACTTTTTGATTTTCCTTATTATCAGTTAGAAAAATTCAACTTACCAGATGCTTTGGTTACAAAGTACGGTTCTGATTGGGTTAAAACATCTACACAAGAATATATTAATAAAGCCAATGCTTTATCAAGAGCTTTATTACATTTAGGTGTAGAAAAAAACGATAAAATTGCTATCATTTCTTCAAACAACAGAACAGAATGGCACATTTCAGATATTGGAATTTTGCAAACTGGAGCACAAAACGTGCCAATGTATCCAACCATATCTGCAGAAGATTATGAATATATTTTAAATCATTCTGAAGCTAAATTCTGTTTCGTATCCGACCAAGAAGTGTATGATAAATTAAAATCGGTACACGCTAATATTCCATTATTAAAAGATATTTTTTCGTTTAACGAAATTTCTGGTTGTAAAAAATGGAGTGATTTATTAGAAACCGGTAAAGATGACGCAAATCAAAATGAGGTAGAAGCTCGTAAAGATGGGGTTTTACCTTCCGATTTGGCAACTATAATTTATACTTCAGGAACTACAGGTCGACCAAAAGGGGTAATGCTTACGCACGATAACATTGTTTCTGATGTGTTAAATTCAGATAAAAGAATGCCGTTACGAAAAGGTAGTACACGTGCGTTGAGTTTCTTGCCTATTTGCCATATTTTCGAAAGAATGTTAACGTATTTGTATCAATATGGTGGAATATCCATTTATTTTGCGGAAAGCATTGAAAAAATATCTGACAACTTAAAAGAAGTACATCCGCACGTAATGTCAGTTGTACCAAGACTTTTAGAAAAAGTATACGATAAAATTTACGCAAAGGGTGCTGATTTAACAGGAATTAAAAAACGATTATTCTTTTGGGCATTAGATTTAGGTATGGCTTACAAACCTTATAATGAAAATGGTGCCTTTTATAACTTCAAATTGGCCATTGCCAGAAAATTAATTTTCTCTAAATGGCAAGAAGGTTTGGGTGGCGAATTGGAAATGTTAGTTTCTGGAAGTGCAGCACTTCAAACGCGTTTAACAAAAGTATTTACAGCAGCTGGAATTCCGGTTATGGAAGGATACGGATTAACGGAAACATCTCCAGTAATTTCTGTAAACGATATGCGAAATGGCGGCTTCAGAATTGGAACTGTTGGAAGAGTAATTGAAAACGTTGAAGTTAAAATTGCTGAAGATGGCGAAATTCTTTGTAAAGGACCAAACGTAATGATAGGCTATTACAAAGATGAAGCACAAACTGCTGAAGTAATTAAAAACGGCTATTTCCACACAGGAGATATTGGTGAAATTGATGCCGATGGCTTCTTAAAAATCACCGATCGTAAAAAAGAAATGTTTAAAACGTCTGGTGGTAAGTATGTAGCGCCACAAGTATTAGAAAATTCATTCAAACAATCTCGTTTTATCGAGCAAATTATGGTTATTGGCGATGGCGAAAAAATGCCAGCTGCTTTCATTCAACCGGCATTTGATTTCGTAAAAGAATGGGCAATCAGACATAGTATTGATTTAGGAAATTCTAATGAAGACCTTTGCAACAATCCAAAAGTTATTGCACGAATTCAAGAAGATATTGATGAAGCCAACAAAAAATTTGGTAATTGGGAACAAGTAAAACGTTTTGAATTAACACCAGATTTGTGGTCAATTGATGCAGGGCATTTAACGCCAACTATGAAATTGAAACGTAAAATTATCAAAGAGAAATACCAAACCCTTTACGATAAAATTTATCAATCATAAATATGAAAAAAATATTCTTCATATCGTTAATCTTCGCTC
>Ga0208595_1000596_pt1 | contig 13156 bp, 14 predicted proteins | sample LakMenEpi28Jun11_FD_150742 | JGI IMG/M metagenome (GOLD analysis project Ga0208595, IMG submission 150742) | Freshwater microbial communities from Lake Mendota, WI - 28JUN2011 deep hole epilimnion (SPAdes) | ecosystem: Environmental > Aquatic > Freshwater > Lake > Epilimnion/Euphotic zone ...
CTGGTATTCGGCACCACGGGACTTTCAAACTTTGCCCACTCCGAGATGGTTACCTTCGGTGCCATAGCGGCCTTGGTTTTGGGAACTGTACTTCAGCTTCCAATGTGGCTTGCGATCCCAGCTGCGGTATTGCTATCCGGAGGTATGGGCTGGGCCTTGGATGCAGGGCTTTGGAAACCGCTGAGAAAGCGCGGACTCGCGCTGGTTCAGCTGATGATTGTTTCGATTGGTCTTTCGCTCACCGCTCGCTACCTATTCCAGTACTTCGTAGGTGGTGGCACCGAGCAGCTTCCGGGAGCCGACTCAACCATGGTTCCGCTATTTGGTTCCGTCGCACTCTCGATGACCGACCTCGTGTCAATGGCAATCTCGATTGTTGTCATCATGGGATTCGCATGGTGGCTACTTAAGACCAAGACCGGTAAGGCAACCCGCGCTATCTCTGACAACCCAGACCTAGCTGCTGCCTCGGGTATCGACGTTGACAAGGTGATCCGCACGGTTTGGATTATCTCGGGAGCACTAGCAGGTCTTGCCGGTGTGCTTTGGGCTTACTTCCGCCCGGGTATCAAGTGGGACATGGGTGCTCAGATTCTGCTCTTGATTTTCGCTGCAGTTACCTTGGGTGGCTTGGGCACCGCATTCGGTGCTCTGCTTGGATCGATCGTGGTTGGTGTGCTCGTTGAGACCAGCTCGCTGATCATTCCAGCCGACCTAAAGTACGTCGGTGCACTGGTTGTTCTTATTGGAATCTTGCTGTTCAGACCTCAAGGTTTGCTCGGTAAAAAACAGAGGATAGGTTAGGAGGTCGACCATGGACTGGGGATCAATTCTCAATAACACCCTGGCGGGAATGCTTACACCAACCATCTTGGCGTTCGCACTGGCAGCCCTGGGTCTGGCTATGCACTTCGGCTTCGCCGGATTGCTCAACTTCGGTATCGCCGGCTTTATGGCCGTTGGTGCTTACGGCTACGCGATCAGCGTGCTTACCTTTGGACTTCCGTGGTGGGCCGGCATGATCATGGGTGTCGCCGCTTCGGTGGTATTCGCACTGATCATGGGTATTCCTACCCTGCGACTTCGTGGTGACTATCTAGCCATTGTGACGATTGCCGCAGCAGAAATCCTGCGCCTTTTGTTCCTAACCACTGCTTTCGAGCCTGTCACCGGTAGTGCCGACGGACTCTTCGGCTACAACAACACCGGTGGCTTTGCTGAGGCAAACCCATTCCCAGTTGGCGACTACGGCTGGGGTCCTTGGACCTACAACGAGCAGACCCTGTGGATGCTCACCTTTGGCTTGATTGTGCTCGCGGTTGCGACCTTGCTGCTTTGGGCCCTGATGCGTTCCCCTTGGGGTCGCGTGGTCAAGGGCATCCGCGAGGATGAGGATGCGGTTCGCGCGCTAGGCAAGAACGTCTTCGCATACAAGATGCAGGCTCTGATCATCGGAGGTGTATTCGGTGCCCTGGGTGGAATCGTTTTGGCCACCAGCACCAACGTCTCCCCCGGTGTCTACGTAACCTCGTTGACCTTCTTCCTATGGACCGCACTGCTGCTCGGTGGCGCTGCCACCATCTTCGGTCCGGTTCTCGGGTCGATCATCTTCTGGGTACTGCAGGCTTTCCTAACCAACATCTTGCCGGCGTTGGCAGAGTCTGGCATCTTGCCAGTGTCTGGAATCCAGGCAGCCACCCTTCGCTACGTGCTGGTAGGTATCGGTCTAATGCTGATTGTGATCTACCGTCCGCAGGGTATTTTCGGAGACAAGAGGGAGATGACCTTTGTCAAGTAATTCAGAGCACCAGAAGAGCACCGGGCTGCACATCGGAACTGCAGCACCTGGAGTCCAGAAGGTAAACCCGATCTTGGTCATCGACCACGTCAAGAAGAGCTTCGGCGGTCTGACCGCGGTTGACGTTCAGCACCTAGAGATCCCAAGCGGCGCAATCACCGCCCTCATCGGCCCAAACGGTGCCGGTAAGACCACCCTGTTCAACCTATTGACCGGTTTTGACACCCCGGACACCGGTGCTTGGTCCTTCAAGGGCAAAGAGCTGGCTGGCGTACCTTCGTTCAAGGTGGCTCAGATGGGTCAGGTTCGCACCTTCCAGCTCACCAAGGCACTGAGCCTTTTGACGGTGCTCGAGAACATGAAGCTCGGTGCTAAGAACCAGACCGGTGAGAAGCTGTTGAACTCGCTGTTCCCATTCCTATGGCGCAAGCAGGACAACGAGCTCGAGGCCAAGGCCATGGAGCTTCTAAAGCGCTTCAAGCTAGATGCCAAGAAGGATGACTTCGCAGCATCGCTATCTGGTGGTCAGCGCAAGCTGCTGGAGATGGCACGTGCGCTTATGACCGATCCAGTGCTAGTGATGTTGGATGAGCCAATGGCGGGTGTAAACCCGGCTTTGACTCAGTCCCTACTTGAGCACGTGCTAAACCTCAAGAAGGAGGGCATGACCGTGCTCTTCGTTGAGCACGATATGCACATGGTGCGCCACATCGCCGACTGGGTGGTTGTAATGGCCGAAGGTAAGGTCGTTGCTGAGGGTCCACCTGACAGCGTGATGAAGGAGCAGGCGGTTATTGACGCCTACCTAGGTGCCCACCAGGACACCGACCTAGGTGTTGTAACCGGTCGAATCAAAGTCATCAGCGAGGAAGGTAAGTAAATGACTCGCGTTGTAGAAGTCAAGGATCTAACCGCCGGCTACCTGCCAGGTGTAAATATCCTCAACGGCACCAACCTCTATGCCGATAAGGGCGAGCTAATTGGAATCATCGGCCCTAACGGTGCAGGTAAGTCCACCTTGCTCAAGTCGATCTTCGGACTGGTAAAGGTTCGTGAGGGTTCAATCACCCTCAACGGTGAGAACATCACCGGACTCAAGCCAAACCAGCTGGTTTCCAAGGGTGTGGGCTTTATCCCACAGACCAACAACGTCTTCCCTTCCCTAACCATCGAAGAGAACCTCCAGATGGGCATCTTCCAGGAGCCTTCGAAATACAACGAGCGCTTGGACTTTGTGGTTTCGATCTTCGAAGAACTCGGTAAGCGCCTAAAGCAGCGCGCGGGATCACTTTCGGGCGGTGAGCGTCAGATGGTTGCCATGGGTCGCGCTCTGATGATGGATCCAGCAGTACTTCTTTTGGATGAGCCATCCGCAGGTCTATCGCCAGTTCGTCAGGACGAGGCATTCTTGCGTGTATCCGAGATCAACAAGGCCGGCGTTACCTGCATCATGGTTGAGCAGAACGCTCGCCGCTGCCTGCAGATCTCTGACCGTGCCTATGTGCTGGACCAGGGTAAGGATGCAGTTGTCGGCACAGGCCGTGAGCTGCTGAATGACCCACAGGTCATTGGTCTTTACCTCGGAACCCTGGGTGCCTAAAAAGCCTTCTAAAGGTCTCTGGCTGGCTGTAGGGGCTGGCGTGGGCGTGGCAGTTGGTGTCGCTATCGACAGTGTTGCTTTGTCCCTTGCGGTGGGTGTCGCCCTCGGGGCAACCCTGGACTTCCTGCTAAGTCGAAAATAGAGATTAAACAAAGAACCCCCCGGCCTAAGCCGGGGGGTTCTTTTTGGTAACTAGTTACTAGCCACGGATGGTAGCTGGAACGTTGTTTCCGTCGAACTGCTGAATCAGGATGTTACCGTCGGTTGGGTCACCCAACTCGTTGAAGGTAACGTTGCCCGATGGGCCGTCGTAGTCGGCGGTTCCACCAGCGTTGATGATGTCAGCACACTCGGCGAAGGTGGTGCACTTCTGGCCGTTGCCGGATCCACCGGAAACTTCCTGTAGCTTCACAGACATGTTGGCACCCTCGGTGCTACGTGCCTCTAGAGCTGCAAGAGCTAGAAGAACAACTGCGTCGTAGGACTCAGGACCGTAAGCGTTTAGCTCTAGCGGTGCGTTGCCCTGTTCCTGCCAGTTCGCGTCCATGCGAGCGATGAAGTCACCGATCTTGGACTCGTTTACACCTGGGTAGGTACCCTTAGCGCCCTCAAGGGCACCAGGCTCGAATACCTCGGAGTAGTTGGTTAGGTTACCGTCAACGAAGTACAGCTTGTCACCAGGGAACTGAGCAATTAGCTCAGGAACGATGGTCTTAGCCTCGTCGAAGGTGATCAGAACGATAGCGTCTGGTCCACCAGCAAGTGCTTCAGCAATCTGGCTGGAGAAGTTGGTGTCACCAGTGTTGTAGGTAGGTGCAGCTAGAACCTCGCCACCAGCAGCAGTGAATGCTGCGGTTACGAACTCAGCTAGACCGGTTCCGTAGGAGTCGTTCAGAACGATCATCGAGATCTTCTGGTGTCCGTCTTCTGCGATTAGGTTACCTAGTACTTCACCCTGTAGTACGTCAGATGGAGCGGTACGGAAGTACAGTCCCTTGTCTGCGTAGTCAGTTAGTGCAGCCGAAGTGTTTGCAGGGGAGAACTGAATCACACACTCTGCAACCAAACGGTCGATGAACTGTAGGGAGGTACCGGAGGATGCAGCACCGATAACAGCCTCAACACCTGCGTTTAGCAGACGTGGGATCTCGGTGTCGTAAGCCTTGTTGTCGGTGTCACCAGAGTCACCCAGGGTGGCCTCGATGGTGATGCCCTTGCCGGCCTCGTTGATGTCCTTGATAGCTAGTGCAACACCAGCCTCCTCAGGTGGGCCGAGGAATGCGAGGTTACCAGTTAGCGGTAGAGCGGTACCTAGCTTAAGAGTTAGGTCGCCTTCCTGCTCTGGGCCAAGCTCACAGCCGCCAGGAGTGGTGGTAGCGGCAGCGCTAGTCTCCGACTCAGTGGCTTCAGTCTCAGTGGTAGTCGCCGCACAACCCGCCAAAGCCGCTGCGCTAAGTGCCAAAACACCTAGTGCCGAAACGGTCTTGAGGGCCAAGCGTGACTTGATGTCGATTTCAGTCATTCTTGCTCCTTGAATAGCAATTAGAGGGCAAGTGTGGGCAAACGCTCACACTGCTATGCCAAGCTTACTGAAAATGATGCTTTGCAACAGTTTTTTGCTACGAAAAGTGCGAGCCGAAGAGTAACAACTCTTCGATATAAGCGGAATACTTACACTTTTGCTTCTGAATCAGAAGCAAAATCCGAATCTAAACTTCGAAATTGGTGGAATGTTCCGCTAAGTAAGCACTGCGTAACAATTAGGTTTCGACTAGCCCTGATCGATTACTGCCAGCGACCTGCGCTTGTTTCTAATGGCGTCGAAGGTCAGCACAATCAGCGACAGCCAAACCAGCCCAAACCCAATCCACCGAACCGCAGGCATTGGTTCGCGCAGGATAAAGAATGCGGTGAGAAACTGCAGCACCGGGGTCATGTATTGAATAAAGCCAATTGTGGAAAGCGGGATTCGGGAAGCAGCCGCCCCAAACAAAATCAAAGGCACCGCCGTCATGATGCCAAAGCCAATCAGGACGAACGCATTACCTGGGCTATCAAGCAATGTGATGTGTTCCATGCTGGCTAAAAATGCCAGCTGACCCAAAGCGATCGGCATTACCAATAGCGACTCCAAGGCGAATGACTGGGTGGCTTGGATCTTGCCGCCCACCTTGTTCTTTGCCAGCGAGTAAATCGCAAAACTAATGGCAAGCACAAAAGCAATCCAAGGTGGTCTGCCGTAATCCACGGTCAACACCGCAACCGCCACAAAACCAATTGCCAGCGCTATCCACTGCGGGGTTCGAAGCCGCTCTCCTAAAAAGACCACGGCGAAGACAATTGTGATCAGTGGGTTTATGAAGTAACCCAGTGAAGACTCGATGGTGTTTCCGGTTGCGACCGCGACCACGTAGGTCTCCCAGTTAATGAAGATAAAGATTGAAGCAACTGCCAGCCAGCGCAACTGCTTGGGTGATTTGAGAAGTTCAATGATTTTGCCCCAGCCGCGAATCACGGTGAGAACCAAAGCTGCGAAGAGGAAACCAAACACCACGCGCCAGACCACAACTTCAAAGGGGTTAGCAAAACTGGTGGCGCTAATGATCAGTGGGAATGAGCCCCAGATTAGGTACGCACTAACTCCCAGCAGTAGGCCGGTGGAATGGCTAGAACGTGTCTTCACCCCAAAAGCCTAGGGGTTAAACGAAAACGACCCAGGTTTCCCTGGGTCGTCCTCTAAATGATTTAGCGCTCGATGATCGCTAGTACGTCGCGGGCAGAAAGTACTAGGTACTCCTTGCCGTCGTACTTTAGCTCGGTGCCGCCGTACTTTGAGAAGATGACGCGGTCGCCGACCTTTACGTCAACTGGGATGCGGTCACCCTCGTCGCTGAAGCGACCTGGACCTACCGCGACAACCTCAGCCTCCTGAGGCTTCTCCTTTGCGGTGTCTGGAATAACCAGACCGGATGCGGTTACCTGCTCTGCCTCAATTGGGCGAACAACAATGCGATCTTCGAGTGGCTTGATAGAAACCGACACTTTGACCTCTTCTTTTCTTAAAGATGTGATTTAGCAGACTCGATGTTCGAGTGCTAATAAAACTTTACGGCCAATTTAGCACTCAGTCAAGGCGAGTGCTAGTTGGAAGACCGCTAGCCTTATTTCATGAATCAGTTACTGACCGCCGAAGCGTTGAGGCTGCTCGATGAGGTCGGCGAAATTGATTCCAAGGCGGATGTGCTCTCCATCATCACCAAACTGAGAAAAGCCGGCCACCCTGCACTGCTAGTCACCGAGGTAATCACCCAAGCCAGACTTAGAACTCGTGCCAAGGCTAAATTTGGTGACTTTGCCTCCAGCATGCTCTTCACTGAGGCTGGATTAGAGCAGGCAACCAGGTTGCAGGTTGCGGCCGTGCATGCCGAACGCCTAAAGCTCGGCGGATATAAGAAGATCGCAGACCTCGGTTGTGGCATTGGTGCCGACTCCCTCGCCTTCGCCTCGCTCGGGCTCGAGGTCACCGCGGTGGAGCAGGATCCGCAGACCGCGGCGCTTGCCTCATTCAATTTGGCACCTTTTCCAAATGCCGAGGTGCAGGTTTCGGATGCGGAGCAGTTCGACCTAACTAGCTTCGATGCGGTATGGCTCGATCCAGCTCGCAGGGACTTGGAGCGCAAGGGTGCAAAGCACATCACCTTGACTCCGGCGGATTTCAGCCCAAACCTCGACTGGAGCTTCGGAATTGCCAAGCCGAAGGGGATAAAACTCGGCCCAGCCTTCCCGTTGGAACTAATTCCCGCTGACGTGGAGGCGCAGTGGGTTTCGCATCAGGGCGACCTGGTTGAACTGGTGCTTTGGTTTGATGGGCTGAGGGAAAAACCTGGCCGCACAGCTCTGATGCTCAAAGACGGGCAGCGTTACATATTTGAAGGGCTGGGTCTAGAGCGATCAGTCGTGGATTCACTGAAGCAATACATTTATGAGCCAGATAGCTCGTTGATTCGCTCCCAGTTACTTGGGGAATTCTCAAGCCAGCAGGGCATGACCGGAGTCTCCGACGGGATTGCCTACCTATCGAGCGAGAGCTTGATTAGTTCCCCGTGGTTGAAAACATACGAGGTGTTGGAGACCCTGCCGCTGGACGAATTGACAATTCGCAAAGCATTGGCCCAAAGAGGCATTGGCAAGCTAGAGATTAAAAAACGCGGTGTGGATATCACCCCTGAGGAACTCAGGCCGAAGTTGAAGCTTAAAGGCGAGGGCGCCGCCACCTTGATTCTCACCAAGGTGGGCGACGCCCGTCGTGCTCTTATTGTTCAACCGATTCGCTAGGGCACCTAGCTCAAGGGCTAGCGGTCACCGAAGTGCATGCCGCCCATTCCACGCTCGAATTCATAGAAATCAGGTCCCATGTGATCAAGTCCGAATCCGCCCGAAAATAGCAACACCTGGAAAATGACACCGAGGATGCTAAACAGAATCCATCCGGCTAGGTGAACATAACCAATAACTGTTCCGGTGATTGCCAGTGCTCGGCCTGACTCGCCACTTGCCTTAATCTGCTTCAGCGCGATGTGGCCGGTGATCACGGCAATCAGTGCGCCGACAATGCTCAGGGCGCTGGCTAGCGAGACCACTGACAAAGTGTTGAGCGAAGTCCAGTCAAACGGCTTTTTTGCCACAGCGGGCTGAATCGCCTCTGCAACGTTTTCTGGTTCTGATTTCTTTTCTGGCATTTTGTCCTTTGTTTGGGGATAGCCAAACCATGACAGCTTTGCGTGACAGAACGCTGGGGGATAGCTGGGAGATTCTAGGGAGTCTGAACCTGTGTCACCTCGAGGGTGGATTCCGATCCAAAGCCCAACCCAGACGGCTGCCTACCGGCCATCACCAACTGAGAGCCGAGGGCTGCGATCATGGCGCCGTTATCGGTGCAGAGCTGGAATCTTGGAATTCGAAGTTCAATACCGTTGGCATCGCAGCGCTTTTGCGCCTCTTCGCGGAGCCTGGCGTTCGCCACAACGCCGCCGCCCAAAAGCAGGCGATTCACACCAAAGTCTTTGCAGGCATTGATCGCCTTGGTCAGGAGCACATCGACCACGGCCTCGCGGAAGCTGGCCGCTACGTCTGCCTTGGAGAAATCTTCGCCAGCATCCTGAGCCTTCTCCACATTTCTTGCGACCGCAGTCTTGAGCCCTGAGAACGAGAAGTCATAGCGATGCTTCTCCATATCTTTTGGCAGGGTCAGACCCCTTGGGAAGCGAATATTGACTTCTCCATCGGCGGCCAACCGGTCGATTTGTGGACCTCCGGGATAGGGCAAACCCAACACTCTTGCCACTTTGTCAAAGGCTTCACCGGCGGCATCGTCGATGGTCTCCCCCAATAGCTCCACGTCATTCAGTAGGTGCCGGACCAAAAGCAGTGAGGTGTGTCCGCCGGAAACCAATAGCGCGATGGTTGGTAGCTCGACGGCTCCGCGCTCTAGAACATCTGCCCCAACATGTCCGACCAGGTGGTTTACGGCGTAAAGCGGTTTGTTGTGGGCAAGTGCAAGGCCCTTAGCCGCACCGATACCAACCATCAGCGCTCCGGCTAACCCAGGTCCATTGGCAACCGCGATGGCATCGATATCGCTCATTGAAAGCTTGGCTTCTGCCAGTGCCTTCTCTAACGTCGGCCGGATTGCCTCAAGGTGTGCCCTGGCGGCAACCTCTGGAACCACACCGCCATATTTGGAGTGTTCGTCCATCGAACTGTGTAGCGCGTTGGCCAGCAGGCGATTGCCCTGCACGATGCCAACGCCGGTTTCATCGCAGGTGGATTCTATGCCGAGCACAATCGGCTGCTTGATTGGTAGGCGCATGATTAGCGCGTCAACCCCGGCAGGTTGGTAGTAGCGCTTTCTGACATCGATCTGGACAAAGCCAAGATCTAAGTAAAGCGAGATCGCCGCTTGATTGTCGGCCCTGACCTCAAGCATGAGCTGCTCGGAGCCCAGCTCTTTTGCCTTTGCGACCAAATGCTGCATGAGCATGCGGCCAAGCCCCTGGCCACGGCTTTCAAGCGCTATGCCAATGGTTTGGATATCCGAGCTAAATGAACCAGCCGAAGTTGAAAGCCCGGCATAGCCAATCAGTTCGGGATCGAAGACACCTAGGTAATAGGTGTGACTGGCATCAAGCTCGGAGGCCATGCTGGTTGCAGACCAGGCGTCCTCCGGAAATAGTTTTTGCTCTAGATCCATCACGGCGGTCAGGTGCTCTTTGCCAAGTTCCAAAAACTGCATTAGCCAGTCACCCGCTTTCCCGCTGATGGGGCAACATCTGGTGATCGCAGATAAAGCGCAGATGAGTCACTGAGGTCAACACCGGAAGCCTTGGCCCAGAGCGCATATCTGCCAATCATCTCCGCATTGCACTTACCGTCGACCTGCTCAAAGCCTGCAAATTGAGCAAGCTCCTCAGGCTTTAGAACTGCCGGCCCAAAGCTTCGCTCCCCGGATTCGTAGGTTGCGACAAAAAGCTCTTTGCGCTTGGCATCCGAGGAGACCAGAATCTTGGCTTTGCCGTGTGCGAAAGCGACCGCATCCAAATTCATAACCGAATACATCGGCAAACCCAAAGCGGTTGCGAAAGATGTTCCGGCCGCCATGCCCACCCGAAGCCCGGTGTATGGAGCAGGCCCCCGACCAATCGCCACCGCCGTTACTTCACCCGCGGAAATGCCAGCCTTTGCCAACACCTCGGCAATTGCGTTACCGATGTTCTCGGCGTGACCGAATGGGTCATCGTATTCAACAAAACCCAAAAGTTTTTCACCATCGAGAACTGCGGTTGATGTGCCGGCCGAGGTATCAATTGCCAATAGCAATTTCCACCCCTTCCCAACGCTGACCAAAACCTGAAATGGTTACCAAACGCGATTCGTCTTCGGAATCGCGATTGATATCAACCAAGAGCCAGTGTTCCGCGATGCCATCGATGTAATCCCTGGCCCACTCGACCACAACGATCGAATTAGCAAAATCGATATCTAGATCATCCAGCTCCAGCGCGGAGTTCAGTCGGTAAGCATCAACATGCACAAGCTTTGGCCCAACGGCTGTTCTATGGGTGCGGGCCAACACGAAGGTCGGTGATTGGACAGTGCCGGAAGCTCCCAAGCCCTCTCCAATGCCACGAGTAAGGGTGGTCTTTCCGGCTCCCAGTGGGCCGTTTAGAAGCAGTAAGTCTCCGGATTTGAGCACCTTGGCAATTGCTAAACCAAGCTGGTGCATTTGCTCTGGGTCTTGAATTTGAAATTCCATGCCTAGAGGTAAACCCTCTTGGCACGTCCACCAATTCTGGTGACTATTTCATAGTTGATGGTGCCGGCAGAAGCACCAAGTTCTTCAGCGGATGGCTCACCCTTGGCTGGATCTCCAAAGATGACTACCTCACTGCCGAGGGAAACCTGGTGGTCTCCAACATCGACCACGAACTGATCCATTGCCACTCGACCAGAAATCACAAAGAGCTTGCCTGCAATCAATACCTTGGCACCAGCGGCAATTCTAGGCATGCCCTCGGAGTAACCAAATGGCACCAAGGCCAAAGTGGTCTCTTTCTCTGTGCGGTAGCGATAGCCATAGGAAACACCCTGACCTGCCGGCACGCGCTTGACATTGACAACCTCAGAAACAGCTCGCATCACCGGTTGAAGTTTGTACTCCTCATAGCCGCGATCTTCCCAAGGGTTCAGACCGTAAATGCCAATGCCGCAGCGAACCATCTCGTATCGCATGCTCGGGTAGCTCAATGCTCCGGCAGTTGCCGCTAGGTGACGCTGCGAAAGTTTCACTCCGGCAGCAAGTGCAACCTGCTCGGCTTCTAGAAACAACTGCTCTTGCTTTAGGTCTTCGGCCTCCGAGGCATTCGAAAGGTGAGAGAACAAGCCGATGGTTTTGCCCGATAGCTTCTGAAACACTTCCTGCCACTGCGACCTGGCAAACCCAGCTCTTCCGAGACCGGTGTCGACCTTGATGTGGATCTGCTTTACTCCGGCCGCGAGCGCCGCCTCTAAAACTGCGTGGTTCGAAACACCAAGTTCAATATCCTGCTCGGCAGCCATCTCAAAGTCATCCTCGGCGGAGAGGATCCAGCACATAATCCTGGATTTGATGCCGGCTGCGCGAAGCGCAATCGCCTCTTCTAGATCGGCAACTCCGAGCGCATCTACCGAAATGTCCTCGAGCGCTTGGGCAACCTCGTGCATGCCGTGGCCATAGGCATTCGCCTTCACAATGGCCATAACCTCGCTTGGCGCAACCAGGGCCTTGAGCTGACGATAGTTAGCCTGAATCTTGGCTAGGTCGACTTGAATCTCACGCATCTAGTTAGCCTCCAACACAACGAAGGCGGAAGCAAGTTCTTGCTCGTGACTTAGGGAAAGTTGAATTGCGGTGATGCCTAGGTTTGCAACCCTAGATTTCGACTCACCGTGAAGCTCAATGCTTGGTTTACCCAGCTCATCCTTCACGATCTCGATCTCTGCCCAGCTCAATAGCTTTGGGTTACCCAGGGCTTTGGCTAGCGCTTCTTTAGCGGCGAATCTGGCAGCAAGGGAAGCATCGCCGAGTGCATGCTCATTGGGGTGAAATAGCCGCTCTTTGAGGTTCGGCGTGCGAGCCAAAGCTTCAGTCATTCGCACCACTGAGCAAAGGTCAGTGCCGACCCCGTAAATCATTTACTCGACCGTGACGCTCTTCGCCAAGTTTCTTGGCTGGTCAACATCCAACCCCTTTGCTGAGGCAAGCTCAAGCGCAAAGATTTGCAGTGGGATAACAGAGAGCACCGAGGCCATCATCGGGTGAGCCTCAGGGATGCTAAAGACTTCGTCAGCGAACTGAGCAACCAGCGCATCCCCAGCCTCTGCAATCGCAATAACCTTTGCGCCTCTGGCCTTGATCTCCTGAATGTTGGAGATCACCTTCGGGTGCAGGGAGTCTTCGCCCTTAGGAGATGGCACCACAACAATTACCGGCTGACCGGATTCGATAAGTGCAATCGGACCGTGCTTGAGTTCTCCCGCGGCAAATCCCTCGGCGTGGATGTAGGCCAGCTCCTTGAGCTTGAGCGCACCCTCCATCGCAATCGGATATCCAACGTTGCGACCTAGGAACAGAACAGACTTGGCAGTGGAGTACTCGCGACCAAGATCGCGCATGCGATCTAGCGACTCCAGCACATTCTTGACCTGGCGCGGAAGCTTTAGCAGCTCCTTACCCAAGTCTGTAAGAACCGACTCGGTGTGGGCCTTGCGAAGCCAGCCCAGCGCTAAAGCAACCAATAGTCCTGCGGTGATCTGCGCGGTGAACGCCTTGGTGGATGCCACCGCAACCTCGGGACCGGCATGGGTATAGATGGTCGCATCTGACTCACGAGCCAGAGTTGCACCCTGGGTGTTGCAGATGCTGAGGACTTTGGCGCCCTTTTCTTTGGCATAGCGAATAGCCATCAAGGTATCCATGGTTTCGCCAGACTGGCTAATAGCAAGAATCAAGGTGTGGGCATCGATGATTGGATCGCGGTAGCGGAATTCGTGTGCAAGCTCAACGCTCACCGGAATCTTGGCCCACTTCTCGATTGCATACTTCGCAATCTCACCGGCATAGGCGGCGGTTCCGCAGGCGGTGATGATGATGCGGTTGACCTCGGAGAGTTTCTCGAGACCGGCAAACTCGTCGAGCTTCACTCGGCCGTCAGAATCGAGGC
>Ga0208595_1000598_pt1 | contig 13154 bp, 10 predicted proteins | sample LakMenEpi28Jun11_FD_150742 | JGI IMG/M metagenome (GOLD analysis project Ga0208595, IMG submission 150742) | Freshwater microbial communities from Lake Mendota, WI - 28JUN2011 deep hole epilimnion (SPAdes) | ecosystem: Environmental > Aquatic > Freshwater > Lake > Epilimnion/Euphotic zone ...
TCAGCGGAACTCGCCTCCAGCGTCGAGACCTCGTTGCGCGCCTACGACGCGTACGCTGCGGTTCGTCGCCTTGAACAGGGGATTGACGAGCTCTCTACCTGGTACCTCCGTCGCACCCGTGATCAGTTTGCTGCGGACGCACCAGAGCACGAAAGGCACGCTGCCTTCGACACGTTGCATCAAGCACTACTCACGCTGCTTCGGGTTGCCGCGCCGATCAGCCCGTTCTTCACTGATTCGCTGTACCGCAACCTGGTAGGCAGCGACAATGCGAACGGGGGCGCAGCAGGCGCAGGGGTCAGCGAGGTTGTCGGCGGGGCGGCACGCCCGCTCGCTGGGGCGATTCGCACAGGGAGCGCACCTGGCAGCATCCACCTCCTGCACTGGCCGACTGAAGAGAGTGTGGGATGGCGCGACAGTGAACTGGAGCTGGCAATGGAGCGGATCATTCGCGCTGCGGAGCTCGGCCGTTCAGTACGCAGTGCAGCAGGCATCCGGACCCGCCAGCCACTCGCTCGCGCCCGTGTGGTTCTTGGCGTGCGCGGTGCCGACGCAGAAGCCCTACAGAACATCCTCGCTGATGAGCTCAACGTGAAGAGCGTTGAGCGCGTTGACGATGCATCTGGCCTCTTTGAGCGTCGCGTCAAGGTTCTCCTTCCGAAAGTTGCGAAGCGACTCGGTGCATCTACGCAGGTTGTGATGCAAGCGGCACGTGACGGGAAGGTTGAATTTCTTGCGAACGGTGCAGTCTCTATTACTGGGGCTGAGCTTGCTGCCGATGAGATTGAAATTCAGGCGGTCCCTCGTGAGGGTCAACATGTGGCTGAGGATGACGGGCTGGTTGTGGAGCTTGACACGAGTTTGACGCCTGCACTGATCGTCGAAGGTGATGCACGTGAGGTGATCCGCGCCGTGCAAGAGGCGCGTAAGAGTGCTGGGCTCCAGCGGGAAGACCGCGTGGAGATGGAGATTCGAGGTGCCCCGAGCGAACTGGAGCACCATCGGGGAGAGATCGTTAGCGCGGTCGGCGCGCTCCGGTGCCAATTCGCTGAGAGTGGGGGGGCACCGCTCTCTGGGTGGGAGCGCGCGACCGTGGCGCTCTCTGGAGGCGACGCGGAACTGTTCATTCGCCGCGCGACCGAATGAGGCGTGCACTTGTCGTTGGTGTGGCGAGCCTCGTCTTTCTGCTTGATCGGTTCAGCAAATCGGTGCTCCCTGATCTACTAAGTGAGGGCTCTCCACGGGAGATCATTGGGAGCACCCTGCAGTTGATTCGTAGTGAGAACCGAGGCGGTCTCTTCGGTCTCTTCCAAGGGAGCGCACCGATCCTTGCACTCTTGAGTCTCGGCGTCGTGGTTGTACTCTTGGTGGTGCATGAGCGGGAGGGTGAGCGGCGACCGTCTGCGCTGACCTTTGCAACCGGGCTCTTGATCGGTGGTGCGCTGGGGAATCTGCTCGATCGCATCACGATGGGCTACGTGCTCGACTTCATCGACCTTGGGGTTGGAACCCTGCGCTTCTGGACCTTTAATGTGGCTGATATGGGAATTAGCTTCGGGATCTTGATCATGCTGCTCGCGGCACTCCGTTCACCGCGTGAACGTGACCAGAGGAAGCGATGAGCGACCCCCGAGAGATTGATCTTCCGATCCCGCCTGAAGCGGCGCGACAGCGTGCGGACCGATTCGTTGCGGATCGTTGCGGTCTCTCTCGTTCGTTCGTCCAGCGTTTGATCAGCGAGGGGCGGCTCACCATGAACGGCGTGGAGATTCGCGCAAGCAGCACGCTGATTCCAGGAGGCACGCTCCACCTCTCTATCCCGCCAGTGGCTGATGCGCAGCTCTTGGCTGAAGAGATCCCGATTAGCGTGGTGTATGAAGACGAAGACATCCTTGTGGTGGACAAGCCTGCGGGGCTTGTGGTGCACCCGGCTCCAGGGCATGCAAGCGGAACACTCGTGAACGCGCTCCTCCATCATGTGGAGGACCTTCCTGGCATTGCTGGGGTTGCGCGTCCTGGACTCGTTCACCGACTTGATAAAGACACCTCAGGCCTGCTGGTCGTGGCGAAAGGGGATCTAGCCCAGTCGAGCCTCATGGCACAACTGAAGGCACGACGTGTCAAGAAGACCTACATCACGCTGGTGCAGGGTCCTGTTGCTGCGGAGGTCGGACGGATTGAGGCCCCAATCGGTCGTGACCCATCGGAGCGAAAGCGGATGGCGGTCGTTGCCGGCGGTCGCCCGGCCACAACTGGCTACCGAGTGCGTGAGCGATTCGCGGGATGGACGATGCTCGAAGTTGATCTGATCACCGGCCGAACGCACCAGATCCGCGTTCATTTGACGGAGATCGGTCATCCGATCGCCGGCGACCCAACGTACGGAAACGGAACGAGCCGACGCGGACCTGAAGGGACGACGAGGCTCTTCCTGCATGCGTGGCGGATCGCGTTCACCCATCCGCGCGACGGACGGCTGATGCGGCTCGAGGCGCCACTCCCTCCGGATCTGCAGCTCCCTCTTGATACGCTACGGTTGCACGGAGAGAGATCGGAGGGCTGATGCCAGGTCAGCGTCGCGATGGCGCAGCAGGAGCGCAGGTGATTGTGATCTCAGGCCCCAGTGGCGTGGGAAAGGACACAATCATTAACGAGTTGCGTCGCCGACCGATCGGTCAGACCTTCCACTACGTGGTGACCTGTACCACTCGAGAACCGCGATCGGGTGAGATGAACGGCGTGCACTATCACTTCCACACCGACGAATCATTCACCGCCTTGCGCGAGGCGAGCGGTCTGCTTGAATCAGCGACGGTTCATGGGCGCTCGTACGGGACGCCTCGGAGTGAGGTTCGAGAGGCGCTGGAGCGTGGCGAGGATGCGATCCTCAAGATCGACGTGCAAGGCGCGCGCAGCGTTCGCGCAGAGATTCCCGAGGCGATCCTCATCTTCATTGCGCCACCGTCACCTGAGGCACTCGCTGCCCGACTCGCGGGCCGCGGAACTGAGTCGGCGGAAGATCTTGTGACCCGAGCGCGAAGTGCGATCGTGGAGATGGATCGTGCTAAAGAGTATGACTACCTCGTACTCAACGAGACTGGTTACCCGGAAGAGGCGGCCGCGCAGGTTGAGAAGATCGTGCTCGCGGAACGTGCCAAGCATCCGGAGCGTCGGATCAGCGTGTGAGTGGGGGCGACGTGCCCCGAACTGCGCGGCCCAGTGATCCGCCGAACACCGTTCGCATTGCGGTGGACCTCCCTGGCCCTCAAGGGGAGCGGCTCTACGATTACTTGCCCCCAGAACACGGAGAGGTTGCGATTGGGGACGCGGTTGTCGTGCCATTTGGTGGGCGGCGCGCGATCGGGATCGTTACCTCAAACGTTGGCGCACTCCCGCCTCCCCCTGGCGTCACCCTAAAGCGTGCGGAGGCGAAGCTAAGCGGCGATCCCCTGATTGGATCGCTCGGCATGCGCCTCGCCGAGGCGATCGCCACACACTGGCTTGCACCGCTTGCACTGACGGTTCGTTCGCTCCTTCCGCCTGGTCTCCTCGACAAGGTGGAGGTTGCCATTCGCTCGGTGGGTGCGCCAAGTGAAGCAGAGGAGCGTGTAGGGATCAGCCAGACATGGGTATCGGTTGACCGACTTGCTGGAGCACGTGGGAGCGGGCGCAGCGCGCTCCTCGCACTGATTCGGAGTGGTGAGCGCGATGGTCGGCTTGAGCGAAGTTGGAGGCTGAGCGCCGTGCATGGGCGACTTCTTGAAGAAGCGTACGCATCACGAACGAGCGCCGCTGACCTGTCAGATGCCCGTTCTCGCCTCGGACTCCGCCAGCGCGAGTTGCTGGCAGCGCTGGATCGCGCCGAAGCCAGCGGCGATGGACAGGTGCGTGCAGCCGATCTCCCAGGCGGGCTTCCCGCCGCCCGTCGACTTGCAGCCCTCGGTCTCGTGCAGATTGTGATGCGACGACACCAGCGACGTCACGCTGATCGCCGCGACAACGTCATCAGCGATCTCTCTGTCTCCGAGTGGAGCCCCACACAGCGCGCACTCCTGAGCGAGCCGCGCCTTGATGGCGTCACGCTGATTGACGGAGCGCCAGGATCTGGGAAGAGTCGTCTCGCCGCCGAGATCGCGTCGCGCACGCTCTCTGCGGGACGTTCAGTGCTCTGGCTCGTCCCTGAGGCAACGCAGGTTGCACTTGCTGCAGATGTGCTTCGGAGCATCACAGGGGTTGAGCCGGAACTCGTGCATTCAGGGGCGAGCCAAGGTGAGCGGCTGGATGCTCACGCCCGGCTGCAGGAGATTGGGCCGCACCTCGTGGTGGGCACTCGCGTTGCGTTGGGCGCGCTGAGCCGTGAAGTTGGCCTGATCGTCGTTGATGAGGAGCATGAGGCGGCCTACAAGTCTGATCGCACCCCACGCCTCCATGCGCGCGACGCTGCAATCATGCTCGGTGCGTTCACGGCAGCACCCGTCCTTCTTGTCAGTGCGACGCCATCCATTGAGGCGATCGCACGGGCCAAACAGCAAGAGTGGCGTCATGTAACCCTTGAGCATCGCAGCGCTGTAATCCGTGTCGAAGTGGTGGATATGCGTCGCGAACTTGAGGACGGCTGGAAATCAATGATCAGTCGACCACTCCTCGCAGCGCTTGAGGCGCTCAAATGGGGCGAAGGGGAGCAGGCACTTCTGATCATGAATCGGCGAGGCCTTGCATCGGCACTCCTCTGCAGGGACTGTGGCGCGGCGCAATCATGCCCGTCGTGTGAACGACCGCTCGTCCTGCACAGTGCAGGGTCGTTGCTCCGCTGCCACGGGTGTGGGCTCGTTGCGGAGCCGCTCACGCGCTGCCCTTCGTGCAACGGTGCACGGATTCGCGCGATCGGTGGTGGAACCGAGCGCCTTGAGGGCGAAGTGAAGCGACTCCTGCCGTCGCTTCGCATCGGCCGACTCGACGCGGACACCACCGCGAGCATCGGTGCAGGCGATCGCATCTTGGACGCCTTCCGAAAGGGTGAGACCCAACTGCTGATCGGTACCGCACTGGCGGCCAAGGCGTTAGATCTCCCTCGCCTCGCGCTGGTTGGGATCGCCTCTGCGGACGCGGGCCTCCTGCTCCCCGATGAACGCGCTGCGGAGCGGGTCGTCTCTCTGATCGTGCAAGCGAGTGGTCGCTTGGGGCGAGGGGGGAGCGGTGGGACCGCATGGGTGCAGAGCTATCGGCCGGAAGATCCTGCGATTGCGGCGGCGGTAGAGCTTGCGCGTGGCGGTGACGTGAGTGCGTGGCGTCGGCGCGAAGTTCTGCTTCGTGAACGGGCTGGTGGTGCCCCCTTCCTGCGCACGGCGAAGATCACCGTCTCTGGCGCTACTGCAACGGCTACTCATACGCGCGCGGTTGCCGTTGCGGAGAAGCTGCGCGGCCAACTTCCAGAGGGTTCCGGGGCGCGTCTCCTTGGGCCGATCCCTGCCTGGGTGCCGAAACGCGCGGGGCGTTGGAGGGAGAACCTCATTCTGCGCGCCGCCGATCCGCTCCCGTTTGTTCGGGCGCTCGGAGGGCGCGATGTCAGCATTGACTTGGATCCAGAGACGCTCCTCTAGGCTCCCCGCCGATTGGTAGAATCAGGCCATGAGTGTGAAGCCGATCCTGCTCCTCGGTGATCCGCGCCTCCGCATGCCCGGGGAGCCCGTAGAGAGTTTTGGAAAGTTGCTGCACAGCCTTCTTGACGATCTCGTGCATACGATGCGCGCCGCGCCAGGCGCTGGACTTGCCGCCCCCCAGCTTGGCGAACCGCTTAACGTTGCGGTCGTCGAGGCGAAAGGGCGAACGTATGAGCTCGTCAACCCGCGCATCATGCGCGATAAGGGCGATGTGACCGATCTTGAAGGGTGCCTATCAATCCCAGGCTACGTTGCCGACATCACGCGACGCGAACGAGTGTGGGTTGAAGCGCAAGATCGTCACGGTCGTGCCTATAAGTTCAGCGAACATGGCTACATTGCGCGCGCCGTGCAACACGAGCTCGATCACCTTAAGGGGAAACTTTACATTGACTATCTTGATTCACTCGACCAGTTGATCGCCGTAACCGGCGATGAAGAGGGCGGCGAGACTGATCCTGAAAGTCCGGAAGGGAAACGCGCGAAGCGTGCGGCTCGCGCCGCAGAGGCACACAGTCACTGATCTGCGGCTCCTGTTGATTGGGAGTGGCGGCTTCGGCGTGCCAGCATTTGATGCTCTCCACGAGAAGCACGAGGGGAGTATCGCCGCCGTGATCACTGCCGCACCGCGGCCGTCGGGGCGAGACGGTGCGCTCGTTGCAACGCCAGTCGCATCGTGGGCGCGGGAGCGCGATCTGCCACTCCTTGAAGTTGAGCGACTCCGCGCCCCCTCCACGCAGGAGACGATCGCTTCCCTTGATGTAACCGTGGGCCTGCTCGCAGATTTTGGGCAGATCGTTTCCGCTGAAATGTTGCGCTCGGTTCCGCGAGGGATCCTGAATCTTCACCCTTCGCTTCTTCCTGCGTATCGTGGCGCCGCACCGATCCCTGCAGCCATCTTGGCCGGCGATCAAGAGACTGGAGTCAGTACCATCCTCATGGATGAGGGGCTGGATACAGGGCCGCTCCTCGCAGTGCAGCGGCTTAAGTTGCGCGGCGACGAGGACGCACCGCGTCTTGAGGCGCAACTCGCGCAACTGGCGGCGGACGGCATTGTAGGGACGCTGGACCGATACCTTTCAGGGGAGATCGTTCCGAGCGCTCAGCCTGCAGAGGGTGTTTCGCTGACGCGTCGTTTGCAACGGTCGGACGGTGAGGCTCTGGCGACCTGGACCGCAGAGTACGCACACCGGGCATGGCGCGCGTACCGCCCATGGCCTGGTGTCTGGATCAGCCTCGCCCCAGCGCTCGAGCGGTTGAAACTTGATGTGATTGGTGCACCGCTCGCTGAGATTGACGTCCCGCTGGGAGGCCTCCTCGTGCATGAGGAGGTCCTCCTCCTCGGACTGAAAGGGGGCGCCCTCCCACTCCTTGAAGTGACCCCGATGGGCGGGCGCCGCATGAGCGGAACTGCGCTGATTCACGGCCGACCGGAGCTTCTCGCTCCGCATGCGAGAATCCGCTCATGAGCACCGCAGCATCACCCCTCCCCGCGATCAGTGATCTTGATCCGAGTGCGGTTGCGCAACTTGTTGCCGATCTTGGACTTGAGAAATACCGCTCGGCTCAGATCCTTGATGCGATCTGGCGCTCTGATGCCACGACCTGGTCGGAGGTCACGACGCTGAGCCGACGAGCGCAGGAGGCACTTGCTGGTGTCGCCCGCTTCTACTCCGCAGAGCAGCTCGAACGAGAAGATGTTGAGGACGGGGCAACGAGCAAGCTCCTGATCACGCTCAGCGGTGGCGCGAAGGTTGAGGCGGTGCTGATGCGCTATCCGCCAGATCCACGGCGCGGCCGCGGAGAGCGAGCGACCATCTGCGTCTCAAGCCAAGCAGGGTGCGCGGTCGGCTGCCCCTTCTGCGCCACGGGTGAACTTGGCTTTACCCGCAACCTGACCGCTGGCGAGATCCAAGATCAGGTGCGTCGCGCGCGACAGATCCTTCGAGGCGAAGGGCGGGAGCTCACGAATGTCGTGTTCATGGGGATGGGGGAGCCACTCCAGAATCTTGACCCGGTGCTCGCGTCAATTGACGGCCTCACCGACCCACTTCGGGGCGGGATCGGACAACGCCGAATTGTTGTTTCAACGAGCGGAGTGGTGCCAGGGATCGCCAGGCTCGCAAAGTTACGGCCTCAGGTGACGCTCGCCGTCTCTCTCCACGCCGCGCGCAATGCTCTACGCGACCTGCTCGTGCCACTCAACCGTAAGTGGCCTGTAGAGGAAGTGATTGCAGCCGCAGCAGCGCATGCGCGCGCAACAGGGCGACGGACCACGTTCGAGGTGACGATGATTGACGGCATCAACGACAGCCCAGAGGATGCCGCGGCCTTGGCACAACTGCTGCGGGGGAGCAGTGCACACGTCAATCTGATCCCAATGAATAGCGTCGCACACACACCATGGCAGGAGAGCCCCGCCGCACGTATTGAAGAGATCGCAGAGCAGCTGCGCGCCTCTGGCCTCTCGGTAACGGTTCGAAGAAACCGAGGTCGCGAAGCGGGTGCCGCGTGCGGTCAACTCGCTGCTGAACGAGCCGGCGCTCCAGCGCCAGCGGCAGTGGCCCGCCGCAGAGAGCTTCTGGTCGTAGCGAGCGCCGCCGCACTAAAGGGGGAGCGTTCACCAACACCACTAGCGCCCTCTGGGCCACTTGGAGGGGTTGAGCAGTGACGCGTGGTGTTCAGATTGCGGCGAGCATCTTGAATGCGGATCTGGGTGCGTTGCGTGAAGCAGTTCAGGCGGCGGAGCAGGCTGGCGTTGACCGCATCCACCTAGACATCATGGACGGGCACTTTGTGCCGAACCTTACATTCGGGATCGCAACCGTTGAAGCACTGCGTGGGGTGACGTCACTCCCATTTGATGCGCACCTGATGATTGCGAACCCTGCACTCTGGGCGCCACGATATGCCGCAGCTGGCTGCCAGACGGTTGCCATTCACGTTGAGGTTCCAGAGCGCCATCAAGGGACCCTTGATGCCATCCGAACCGCAGGCGCACAGGCTGGTCTCGCAGCGGATCCAGGCACACCCGCCAGAGCCTTCGCAGCGCATGATGCGCATCTTGATTTTGCGCTCGTGATGACGGTGAAGTCCGGCTTCGGTGGCCAGTCATATCAGCCCGATGCAGCTGCGCGCATCAAGGAGATTAGAGGCCTCCTTGGTGCTGAGCGCCTCATTCACGTAGATGGTGGGATTCGGTCAAGCACCGCAGCTGATGCGGTCGCACAAGGGGGAGACGTCCTCGTTGCGGGTACCGCGATTTTCGGAGCGGCGCAGATGCGCGCAGCGGTAGAGGGGTTACGCCCAAAGGCGTAGCTGAGGCTTAGGCGCCCTTTGTTGCCGTTCGTCGGCAGGATGTGCAGACGAGCGCGCGCTTCATCGTCCCATTGGCGAGGACCATGGTCGGCTGGAGGTTGGCCCGGAAGCGTCGGTGTGCGCGTACGCGGTTCATCCCGACCGACTGGGGGTTGAACCCAGAGATCGAATCCTTGCCGCAGAGGACGCAGAAGCGAGCCATGACCTTCTCCTTGCTGTACTTGGCGCCCGAGAGGGACGCACCGCCGTTGGTGCCGTATCGTAGCAGGAACGCCGTAGGGCTGAGGGAGCCTTGGCTGAGGGAGGGAGTCATGCCGAGCGAGCGACAGCGAGCACCGAAGACGGGTTTACTTCTCGCCGCCCGCCACGCCCCCCTCTCCCGCGTGGCGGAGACCTGCGAGTGGGGCGCTCGATGAGCCGCAAGAGCTGGGATGGCGTGGAGCTGATGGCGGCCCTCCGGTCAGGCGCTGATCGGCTGGAGGCCCGCGTCGCGGAGGTGAACGCGCTCAATGTCTTCCCTGTCCCCGACGGCGATACGGGGACCAACATGCTCGCGACCCTCAAGGCGGCGATCGCTGAAGGGGAGGCGACGCTTGCAACGGGGGTCACATCAATTGACGAGGTCAGCGAAGCGGTTGCTCGCGGCGCGCTCCTGGGCGCCAGAGGGAATTCAGGGGTTCTGCTCTCGCAAATCCTGCGCGGACTACCCCAAGCGGTAAGAGGGCGGAAGCGAGCTCGCGCGGCAGAGATCGCAAACGCGCTCTCGATTGGCGTGCTCCACGCCTACAGCGCAGTTGCAACACCCACAGAGGGGACGATCCTTACTGTTGCGCGCGAAGTTGCATCGAGCGCGCTGGCAGATGCGGAAGGATCGACCGAGCTTCGCCCATTCCTCCTCCGCGTTGCCGAGAGCGCTCGCATCTCGGTGGAGAAGACGCCAATGCTTCTCGCCGTGCTCCGAGAGGCTGGAGTCGTTGATTCGGGAGGCACCGGGCTACAGCTCATCCTGGAGGGAATCGCAGATGTGCCCTCGGTTGCTCCTTCGGCAACCCTGGACGATGCAGAGCCCGCGAGAAGTGCGCACGTTCCAACTCCTGCACTACCACTTCCGACTGCGGGCGGAGATGGCGCTCCGGGCGAGTATGGCTACGAGACGGTCTTCATCCTCCGCGCTACAGAGGCACCACTCGATCTCGTCAAGATCCGTGCTGACCTTGAACGCATCGGCGAAAGCGTACTTGTCGCTGGTGATGCTTCGGTCTGCAAGGTGCACGTGCACAACCTGCAGCCAGATCAGATCCTCGCCTATGGGATTGCCCATGGCGATGTCCGTGGCGTAACGATTGAGAATCTTGACCAGCAAAGTGCCGAACGCGCCACTGGACATGGTGCCTTTACTGACCTCTCCACACGCGCTGGCGTTGCAAGCGCAACGCCTGACAAGGGGCCTGAGCCCGGCACCGCGATCGTTGCGGTCGCTGCTGGGAGTGGACTTGCTGCGATCATGAAATCGGCGGGGGCCTCGCAGTTGGTCCACGGTGGCCAAACGGAGAACCCTTCAGCAGCGGAGATTGCCACCGCAATCAACGCGACGGGACGGCGCGATGTCATTGTGCTTCCGAACAACGGGAACATCGTCCTCGCAGCGCGCCAGGCCGCAGACCTGGTTGCGGCGAACGTGACTGTCGTCCCAACGCGTAACGCAGCCGAGGGGATTGCGGCGCTCCTGACGTGGGATCCTTCACTCCCCTTAGATGTTGCGCTGAAGCAGTTTGAAACTGCGCGAACAGGTGCGAGAACGTTCCGCATTGTGCAGGCGGTGCGCGATGCGGTGGTGAAAGGGGTCAGCGTACGCAACGGCGAAGTGATGGCGCTTGATCCTGTTGACGGGATTGTTGCCACCGGTCAAGACGAGATAGAGGCGCTCACCCGTGCGCTGCAGGGAGAGAAGGCGGAGTTGATCACGCTCTATCTAGGAGCGGATGTTGACGCGGCCGCCGGCGAGCGCATGGCTGATGCTGCTCGAGGAGTCATCCGCGGCGTGGAAGTGGAGCTCGCGCGTGGCGAACAGCCGATCGAGCGGGTGCTCGTGAGCTTGGAGTGAGCGCCGACCCGAGCGGCCTGCCGCTCAAGGGGCTCGGCCTGCCCGGCGGGGCGAGCCTGCTACGGGGGCTCGCTCGACTAGGGGTCCATAGCGTGGGAGATCTCCTCCTCTATCTCCCGCGGCGTTACGAAGACCGCCGAGCGATCACGCCAGTTGCTGAACTTGTAGGCGGAAGCCCTGCAACGGTTCGCGTGCGGGTTGTTGACGTTCGCGTCGAAAAGACCTGGCGACGAGGAGTGCAACGAACGATCGCCACACTCGCCGACGAGAGCGGTGTGGTGGAAGCAATCTGGTACGGCCGTCGCTTCATTGAGCGTCGTCTTCACCCGGGTTCTGAGATCGTTGCCTCTGGCCGCGTGAAGGCAATTGGGTGGCGGGCCCAACTTGAAGCGCCAGAGTTCAGCGCGCTCGAAGGGGGCGAGAGCGTCAATGCAGGGCGAATTGTTCCGATCTATCGGCTGACAAAGGGGGTGACGGCACTCAGCCTTCGTGCGGCGGTACGCCAGCTGATTGATCAATTCGGTGCGGAGCTCACAGATTCGCTTCCCGCCGGCGTTCGCACCAGACACGAACTGATGCCGCTCGCAGCTGCACTGACGGAAGCTCACTGGCCGAGTGAGTTTGAACAGCGCGATGCCGCACTCCGTCGCCTCGCCTTTGACGAACTTCTCGCGGTGCAGCTGTCACTCGTTCGCCGACGGCGCCGTCGAGCGAAAGGTGCGGCGCCATCCATTAAGGTCCCTCAGCGCGACCGCGCAGAGATTGAAGAGGCGATTCGTAGCGGACTCCGACGCGAGGGAGACTCCACGCCAGCACCGCTATGGACATCGGATCAGTCAGCGGCGATTGATGCCATCTTGACGGACCTCGCCGCTGGTGAGCCAATGCTGCGCCTCTTGCAGGGGGATGTTGGTACGGGGAAGACGGCAGTCGCACTCGTGGCGGCCGCTGCCGCCGCCCGTGCAGGTCTTCAGTGCGCGATGCTGGCGCCAACGGAACTTCTCGCACGGCAGCACGCTGCCACCGCGACGAGACTCTTCGCGCCACTCGGGATTCGCGTTGACCTACTGGTAGGAAGCGCCTCTGCGGCAGAGCGTCGCAGCGTTCGCGCGGCAGCCGCCGATGGGAGCACTGCTCTTCTCATTGGGACACACGCGCTCTTCTCTGAAGCGACGCAGTTCGCTTCGCTCGGACTCGTCATCGTTGACGAGCAACATCGATTTGGTGTGGAGGAGCGAGCCCAGCTAACCGCAAAAGGGGAGGGGGAGCCGCACCTTCTGCTGATGACTGCGACTCCAATCCCGCGGACGATCGCACAGCTTCTCTACGCGGATGTGGCCTCGTCGGAGCTACGCGAGCTCCCAGCTGGTCGGCAGCCAATCCGCACCGCGATCCGCAGTAGTGCAGAGCTTGATCGCCTGTGGAGCTTTGTCGTCTCAGAGGCTGGCGCAGGGCGAGGAACCTTTGTCGTGGTGCCACGAATCGGCGATGAGGATCCCGGTGAGGAGCCGAGTGGTGAGACTGGCGGTGATGCGCTTGAGGCGGCCGGGGAGGCGGGGGTGGTTGAGCAGGCGAAGCGGATCGCTGCGGCAGCACCAGGCCTCAACGTTGGAGTGGTGCATGGACGGCAGTCAACAACGGTGCGCAGCGGCGTGATGGACGGCTTCACCCGTGGAGAGGTCGATATCGTTGTCGGGACAACGGTCGTTGAGGTTGGCGTTGACGTTCCGCGCGCGAGCGTGATGGTGATCATGAGTGCTGATCGATTTGGACTCGCAACGCTGCATCAGCTCCGCGGTCGCGTTGGTCGTGGCGGAAGTGAAGGCTGGTGTGTCTTAGTCAGCGATAGCGAGGACGAGGTGGCGCGCGCCCGGCTTGAAGCGATCGAGAGCACGCGAGACGGCTTCCTCCTCGCCGAGCGCGATGTTGAGCTGCGTGGAGAGGGGGACGTGCTCGGAACCGATCAGAGCGGACTGCCACCCCTGCGCGTTGCCGCACTCTCGCGCGCCGAAGACCGCGCGCTTGCGGTGGTGGCGCGCGCAGAGGCAGAGCGACTTCTGGACTCCATCGGA
>Ga0208595_1000601_pt1 | contig 13102 bp, 6 predicted proteins | sample LakMenEpi28Jun11_FD_150742 | JGI IMG/M metagenome (GOLD analysis project Ga0208595, IMG submission 150742) | Freshwater microbial communities from Lake Mendota, WI - 28JUN2011 deep hole epilimnion (SPAdes) | ecosystem: Environmental > Aquatic > Freshwater > Lake > Epilimnion/Euphotic zone ...
GTTTCAGTATCCATCGTGCCACATAGACCGTTTTCGGCTGATAAATGGACCCTGAAACAAGTTCAGGGTGACGATAAGGAGGCAAAATGTCTAATCCCCCAGTCCCGCCGTCGCACCAGCGAAGGCTGGAGCCTATCGCGCTTGGCCAGTTAGCGCTGCGCTTGGTCGACCATCGGCTTTAAGCGCGATGCACATGCAAATGTGACTTTACGCCCGTGACCTGCGCGCAACGGTGTTTTTCCGATGGTCAGCGCTGCCTAATCGGGCGTTACGTAGCAGGAGGAATTTCAATTCGTAACGCACTGTAAATTAGATGCTATTCTCTCAAAAATGAGAGTTATTTATTTGGCATGGCGTTAAGGAAATGGTAACCATTTGGTGTATAACTAAAGATATGTTGGTTTCTTTAACATCAGCGGCTGCGGCGCATGCTTGGCCATGAGGTATGCATTTTGAATTATGTTAATCCCATAATGAATGTCGATGTCGCCACGCGGGATGAGGTCACGACATTCCACCAGTCGGACGGACTGTCGGCGCTTCTTGCCGCGCAAGGCGTTTCCATCCTGTTTTCATCTTATCAATCGGGCTTGCTATACACGCTTCGGAATACTGCCGAAGGCGAGGGGGCGGTGCATCCGTTCGCCTTGGGCCAACCCTTGGATATATGCGTCAATGATGGCACGAACGCGTCTGCGCTCTTTGCGACCGAGCTTCCGCACCACAGCTATCGCGGCCCGTGGCGGCCGCCCTTCATCCCGGCTTTGGCGGACGAGGACCGGTGCCAGATTAATGGTCTCGCGATGGAGGGCGGTCAGCCGGCTTATGTCAGTGCAATTATCCGCTCCGATACAATCGATGGCTGGCTGGACCGCGAATATCACGGCGGCGTGGTCATTGATGCCCGCACCGGTAAGATTGTGTGCGAGGGGCTGTCAAAGCCACATGCGCCTCGCTTGCACAAGGGCGATCTTTGGGTGCTCAATTCCGGTACGGGCGAACTTGGCGTGGTTGCGGGCGCCGCTTCGGGCAGAGGCACATTCGAACCGCGCGTGTTTTGCCCGGGCTTTGCCCGCGAGTTGGTCATCTATAATGACTTTGCTTTTGTCGGCCTGTCCAAGCCGCGCAGTGGGACCGTGGAAGGCGTCACCCTCGATCAAAAGCTGCACGATGTTGAAAGCGAAGCTTGGTGCGGGGTCCAGATTATCGACCTGGCGAAAGGCGTCTGCACAGAGTGGTTCCGCATTGATGGTGCTGTCACGGAAATTTTCGACGTTGCGGTGATCAGGAGGTAGCGTGTCTACCATGCAATATATTGTGATCGCGTCATAATCTTAAGTTGCGCCTCATGATACGTAATGCGGATATGTTAAGGCCATCTTCACATTGGACGGTGCCTTAGGCGCAACACAATGGTTGTTTTCTCATCGCCTGAGGCAGTCATTAAGCCTGCAGTATTTTGTAAAATGGTGTAATAGCTTTACCATCTTCGAAGAATGCATTTGGTGCCGAGCAAACGCCTTGATATGCAACTGAATGCAAATGGGATGCGGAGTGAAATGCACGATTTCAAGCGAAAAATTTACGTTATTGATAATGACCTGGCGTTTCGCGCTTCGCTGGCGGTCATGTTGCGGTCATTAGACTATGACGTTGAATTGTTCGATGATGGTGAAGCATTTTTACTCGCTGCACATGACGGGCTATCAGGTTGCATCGTCCTCGACGTGCGACTGCGCGGCATCGGTGGCCTAGAAATCCAGCGAAGGCTGGCTGAGATGGGAAGCGTCGCACCCATGATCTTCATCACTGGCCATGGCGATGTTGAAATGGCCGTCAAAGCGATGAAAGCAAAAGCTGTCGATTTTCTAACCAAGCCCGTTCGCGAGCAGGATCTGTTGGACGCCATAAGCGTTGCCATGCAGGATTTGCGGGAGCGTGAACTCGAATTGCAACGACGCATGCAAAAACTGAATCATGTCAATGCATTGACCCCGCGAGAGCGAGAGATTTTCGTGGCACTTTGCAGTGGCAAGCTCGCAAAGCAAATTGCGCATGAACTGGGTGTGTCAGAAGCAACAGTGAAGGTTCATCGTCGCAACATGATGCAAAAGCTTGGCGTATCGTCGATTAGTCAGCTTATTCTGCAATTTGGTATCTTCTCAAACGGTAGTAGGCTGGCAGCTTAGGGACAGGGCCACTTAAACTCAATTTCGCGGCGTGAAAATGGCGAGGGATTTGAACCATTTTGGCGTCTTTTGATCTTGACCCTTTTTGTCCATATCTGCGTTGGCAAAGCGCAGGCTTAGAACCACTAAGCCAGCACTTTGCCGCCTTGCACTGAATAAAATGGCCGCAAACCGCGAAAGTTGACTTGGTAGGACCTGACCCTAGTTTTGCTGCGCTCAAGCTGGCGATGAAAAGAACATCGCATGGGTTATGTGATTGCTCTCAGGTGCTGCGTTTGAGTAGCCATCACACGGCCTGTGTCTGGCGAAACTTCTCTTTCTACCGGTGTTTGCCGCAAAGCATTAATTGCTCCAATTTGGTTAAGCCTTTAGGGAATGAACTAATCTATAAGATTAGTTATATAACCTAAATTATAACAAAACTTAACTTTTAGAAGAAATTCATCCCCAAAAAACTAGTTAATTTATCAATCGATTAATTGTTTTTGAGGTTGATCGGGTCGATGGCATGGCCGCGCTCAGTTGAATGTCCTGAACAGAGTTGCATTCGATTGCATTGTTTCTCGCGCCTGGGTTCAAAATCATAGCCCAGTTTTTGAGAGTGGAGAGCGGAAGGGAAAATGTTTGGCCACTTCTGTCGGTAATAAACATTTTGGTTATCGCGACGTATTAGATTGATGCATTTCGATTGTTTTGTTGCCTTGGGGGGCCTTTGGAGGGTAACTTGGTCCAAGTTTTTACGAAAGTTTTTCCGGCTGAGCTTGGCCTTTACGGTTCGCCCTGCTCCTTGATCCGCCCATTTTCTTTGTTCGGCGGGCTGGTTTTTGCCACACTATGGGCCGCGTCAAGCCCCGCTGTGGCCGCGCAGGTCGCGGCTGATGAGGCTGTAGTATCTGATGAGGCTGTAACAGAGGTCCCCACGGCTGAATCACAGCCTACATGGACGTTCGAGCGGCTGGTAAGTGAAGTGGCGGCGCGAAACCCGCGTATTCTTTCGCAATCTGCCGCAGCCTCGGCCGCAGGCTATGATGTCGCAGCCGCACGTTGGCAATTTTTTCCCGCTCCCGCAGTTCAGGTCGAGAGCAGTGGAAAAGATCGTCAGCTCATCGCCTCTGTTTCTCAGCCCATTTACAGTTTTGGAAGGCTGGAATCCGATCTGAAGGCCGCAAAGTCCCGTGCGAGCGTTGCGAATGTGCGGGTGGAAGAGGCGCAATATGTGCTGAGCTTTCGGGTGTTGGATTTGTTTGGGCAACTGTTGTCAGCATCCCGATCCCTCGACGTGTTTCGCCAAGATTTGGCCCGGTTGGGCGCATTGGAGGGGATGATCGGTCGCCGAGTGACAGCTGGCGTTTCGGCTCCCGTGGACCTCAACCTGGTAATGACCCGCATACGCCAGTCGGAAAATAATATCGTAAGCCTCACGGCGCGTCAGAACGCTGCCCTTGCTGGGTTAAGCGAACTTCTCGGTGCGCCTTTGACGATGCAAGACGTCGTTTTGCCAACAATGCTCGCACAGACATTGTCGGATGACCCCTCAGTCGCGCAGGACCCGGTTGAACAAAGCCTCAGCTACAGCCCTGTTCTGAAACGCGCGCGCGGCGATGTTGAAGTGGCTAACGTCGACAGCGTGCGCGCCCGCAATGCCATGAAACCAACGCTCTATGGCAAGTTTGAGCAGCGCATTGATGATGGGCGTTATGACACATCTGCTTTCCCTGCCAGCCGTGTTCTATTCGGCTTGCAATATAGCTTCGGGTCCGGCCTGTCGTCTTTGTCACGGGTGGATGCAGCACGGGCGCAGGCTGAAGGCGCCCAACTTTCTTTAGATGCTGCGCGGGAAGATATTCGGGCTTCTGTCCGCACCGACTTAGAAACGCGGGATGCGGCGTCTCGGCTGGTCGAATCCTTGCGCTTAAACCTCATGCTTCAGGAAGAGACTTTTGGTTCTTACAACCGCCTTTTCCTTGCGGGGAAACGCAGTTGGCTCGACGTGTTGAACGTCGTGCGCGAAGTCACAGAAAATGAGCGCGCTCTTGCGGATGCAGAAGTCCAATATCTCGTTTCAAGCTATCGTCTGCAACTCCAGACAGGGCAGATAAAATGGTAGATGCCTTTGGCAGTGACGGCGTGGTAACGATGATGGACGGCGCGGACGACGATGGCGTTGCGGTCGTCCTTTCCGCGACCCGCGATGCGTCTTTTTCGCACGAAGGGCTCATGTGGCTGAGCCAGCAACTCGTTTCCGCCGGTGTCACAGACTATCGGCTGTTGAGCAGGGATTCAGTTACGCTGGCCCGGCATTTTCTTTTGGAAGATGCGCCCGATTTTCATCAGGTCGCACTTCTTGAGTTATTCGAAAAACTGAACATTGAGGCAGGGGACTGGACAACCGAGCTGGCATCTATCGCGCTACCGACGGTCGCCCTTATTCCGGATCATGGCTATGCCTTTGTCTACGCAGCCGGCGGTCCTGGTGAATGGCTGGTGGAAACGCAAATTGGTCGGCGGCAGTATAGCGCGTGGCCTGCGGGGACAATATTCTTGCCGGCGTCGCCCGCCCGCAAAAAGGCTGAGGCACAAACCGCCGAGGAGTTGTTCGAGACGATATTGCGCAAGGATCGGGCTTGGGTACCCTTAGCCGCGGTTGCGACAGCGCTGAGCTCGATATTGTTATTGGCGACTTCGATATATTCGATGCAAGTCTATGACCGCGTCATTGGGCAGGGTGGCCTGTCAACTTTGATTGTCCTCACCGTCGGTGTTGTCATCGCGATTGTCGTTGAATTGGGACTTAAGGTGGCGCGATCGGCCATTATGGATCGGGCCATTAACGCGATTGATGTGGACGCCTCGGTTTCTGTCTACGCGCGACTGTTGTCGGTTCGCTTGGACCAAATGCCGCCAAGTCTTGGGACATTGGCGGCGCAGGTGCGTGGTTTTGAAACCGTACGTGCCTTTGCCCTTGCCAGAATAATCTATTTGGCAACGGACCTGCCCTTTGCCGTTTTCTTTCTGCTGGTCATCTGGATGATCGGTGGATTTACCGTGGCTATGGTTCCGGCGATAGCCTTTGTGATTGCTGCCGCTGGCGGCCTTTCCCTGCGTCGTGCCATTGCCAAACATGCGACCAATGAAATGACGGTCGCGAATATGCGTCAAGGTGTCCTTGTTGAAACGATTCAGTCCGCAGAATCTGTCAAGGCAGCGGGCGCAGGATGGTTGCTGCAGGGCCGTTGGAATTCCCTATCGCGGGAAAGCGCTAATGAAACGATGAAGCTCAAGCAGCTCAATGATTATGCTGCGCATTTTTCCGGCCTTATGCAGCAGCTTAGCTATGTTTTACTTGTCGCCGCTGGAGCCTATTTGGCCGTGGACGGGCGAACAATGACGGTAGGAGCGATTATCGCCTGTTCGATAGTTTCTGGTCGGGTCCTCGGTCCGGTGGCAGCTTTGCCGGGCCTGCTGGTGCAGTGGGGCAATTCAAAAATTGCGCTCGACCATCTTGAAAAGCTGTTTGAACTTGAACGCGACAATCATGGAGTTCTTCAGTCACTGTCGCCGACATTTGTGCAAGGTAAGCTTGAGGTCCGCAACGTCGAATTTGCTTGGCGGGGGCAGACAACACCCTTCGCGTTGAACGGCTTTACGGTTCAACCGGGCGAGCGGGTCGGAGTCATTGGATCGGTCGGGTCCGGGAAGAGCACGCTTTTGAAGCTTTTTGCTGGCGTTATAAAGGCGTCGAAGGGCGTGGTGTGCCTCGACGGCATGGATGTGCAGCATATCGCTGCGGATCGGCGATCAGAGTTGATCGGATATTTGCCGCAGACCACGAGATTGATCAGCGGGACGTTGCGGCAAAACCTTACCCTTGGCCTCCCTTATGTCGCAGAAGATGTGCTGATGGCCGCGATCCAAACAACGGGACTGGCGGAACAGATTGCTGGCCGTCCGGAAGGATTGGATGCGCGCATTTCGGAAGGCGGAGAGGGCCTGTCTGGGGGGCAAAAGCAGCTTGTGGCGCTCACACGTCTGCTGTTGTGCCAGTCTTCATTGTGGCTGCTGGATGAACCGACATCGTCTATGGACGAAGGGACCGAGGAGCGGTGCCTTATGGCGCTGAAGCAGCATGTTCGTTCGGGCCAGACGCTTGTTCTCGTCACGCACAAAGCACGCTTGCTTGATCTTGTGGATCGGCTTGTCGTTTTAACCCCTCAAGGCATCGCACTGGATGGTCCAAAGGACAAGGTTCTGGACGCGTTGCGTCAAAGAGCCGCTGCGGCTCAGCAACAGCAGAGCGGCATCGTCACCACCAGTTCAAATCTTCGCTCTTCTGTGCAGGCTCATTCATGAATATGATCGAACATCGTTCAAAATCCTCGCGCGCGCAGGCTGGCAGCCTTGGTTCGGCGCTGCGTCGCCCGTCCCGTGCCGTTATCATTGTATTGTCATCGCTGGTGGCGATTACGGCGATCATCCTGTGGGCCGGATTTGCAGAAATTGATCAACTCGTGCGCGCGCGCGGTCAGGTGATTGCGGTTGAGCGTACGCAGATGATCGAAGCCACCGATAATGGCGTGCTTGCCCAAATGTATGTTCGCGAAGGGCAGATGGTAAAAAAGGGGCAACTGCTTGCGCAGTTGGACCAAAGCCGGGTCATGGCAGCCTATGATGATAGCCAGAATAAAGTAGCTGCACTGAAGGCTGCGCTCGCAAGATTGCGTGCCGAAGTTTATGGTGAGGACCTCCAATTCCCGCCTGAACTTGATGCGTGGCCCGTGTTTAAGGAAAACCAGAGGCAGTTGTTCCAGCGTCGACGCCAAGCGCTGCGTGAGGGCATTGGCGCGTTAGAAACAAACCGGAATCTTGCCGCGCAGGAATTGGCAATTTCCGAGCCGCTGCTGGCGTCCGGAGACGTCGGTCAGGCTGAAGTGATCCGTCTAAAGCGGTCTCGCGCCGAATTAGACGGTCAGATTGTTTCCTTGCGCAATCGCTTTTTTCAGGATGCCCAAGCCGAAATGGTGAAGGCAGAGGAAGATCTGGCCGCGCAAGAGGAATTGCTTCGCGAACGGACCGCTGTCTTGCAAATGACGGACTTGCGTGCTCCGCTTGATGGGCAGGTGAAATCCATTGATGTCACCACCCCGGGTGCCGCAGTTCGTCAAGGTGAGCCTATCCTGCAAATTCTTCCGACATCCGGAAATCTGATTGTGGAGGCTAAATATCTACCCACCGACGTTTCGTCGCTTCGGGTTGGTCTTCCTGCGACAGTGAAGCTCGATGCTTATGATTCCGGGCTTTACGGAAGTCTTGAAGGCTGGGTGGACTATATCAGTCCGGACACGCTGACCGAGCCCGGCCCGCAGGGTTCGGAGACGATTTACTATCGGGTTCTTGTGCGCCTTGATCCAAAATTAAACGCAGCGAGCAAAGTCAAAATTAACGCTGGAATGACCGCGACCGTGGAAGTTCGCAGCCGGACCCGCACAGTGCTTAGTTACCTCACCACTCCCATAACGAAAACCTTGTCCAACTCGCTTGGGGAACGTTGATAAGGTTAAAGGATGAGGGACATAAACAACCAAAATCTGATCTCTGATCACAATAGTCGCCAGGTTCCGTCGCAAAGCGGTGCTGTTCGGGACTATGCGCCGTCAGTTCAGATCCCGATCCAAGCAGCAGGCATTTTGGTTGATCCATTGGGTTTAGGTAAGCAGTCCAAAGGCAAGCGCCGGGGCAAGAAGGTGGCTCCGACCCAGCAGGATTTGGCTTATGCAGATAGTCAGGAGCAGTCCGCGAACGGTAAGGGCGAAGAAAAGGCATCTGGCGGCGGTAGCACCGTTTTATATGTGGTCGGTGGTCTTGCTGTAGTTGGCGCCGGCTTGGCTCTAGCTGGAGGCAGCGGCTCGTCACCCGCTCCCGAACCCCCCAAGGATACACCCGAACCCCCCAAGGATACAACGGCACCTACCGCACCAACGGTTTCTCTTTCAACCGACACAGGCAGCTCTTCCACTGATCGCATCACCAACAACGGTCGCATCGATGTTGGCGGCCTCGAAACGGGCGCGACTTGGGAATATTCGACCAATGGCGGAACAAGCTGGCAGCCGGGCAGCGCGACAAGCTTTACACTCACCGCCGGGACTTATGCCGATGGCTCTGTTCTTGTCCGTCAAAAGGATGCCGCGGGCAATGTAAGCACGACGGGTAAACCCGCTGGCGCTGTGATCGTTGACGCCACGGCACCTTCGGTAGCCATTATTGCGCAGGTCGCAGGGGACGGGACCGTCAGCGCCGCGGAAAAAGCTGCGGGTATTACGTTGAGTGGAACAGGTGAAGCTGGCAGCAGTGTTTCTGTTGCTTGGGGCACGGTTACGAAGACCGCGACCGTCAATGCGTCTGGCGCATGGAGTGTCCAGTTTGCATCGACAGATGTGCCCGCCGATGGCGCAACGACAGTACGGGTCACATTGACCGATCTGGCCGGAAATGTATCTACCGAGGCACAGCGGGCTGTAACTGTCGATGCCCGCGTCCTCATTCAAGGTAACATCGTCGCTGGCCCGCTGGTTGCGGGCCACGGCCTGACCGTGTCCATTTTTACCAGCGCGGGTTCGCTTCTTCAGTCGGGTGTCGCCGTTGCAAGTAACGGAAGCTTTTCGACCCGTGTGTCGGCAAATCTTGGCGATGTGCTGATTGCGAAGGTCACTGACTCCAGCACAGGTGCCGACTATTCTGACGAGGCGACCGGAGCAGCGAAAAACCTTAACGCTGCGCTTTTTGCCACCGTGATCGTTTCGGACCTGTCTGCTCCAATTCAGGCGCAGGTTAACCCTGTGACCACTTTGGCGGCGATCAAGGCGGGTCTCAGTGTCGATGGCAGCGGGACTGTCAGCAATTCTGCTGCCGTTCTGAATGCCAATACGCTTGTGGCAAAGGCCTTTGGCCTTGACACTGTGAATGTGGTTCCTGTCCCGACCAATGGCGGTAGTTATGTCCCATCGGATGGTTTGAGTTCAGGTGAAAAGCTTGGCGCAGTTTTGGCTGCACTTTCCGGTCTTGACGTAACAAATGCAGGTAACACGCAAACGTCTTTGTCGTTCTTGGCGGCGCAGATCGGTCTGGGTGGTCAGTCTATTAGCGCAGACGGTCAGGCGGCTCTTCTCAATGGCGCAGCAGCAGCAGCGCCAGGCACCGTTGGGAAGCTGGAAGATGTAGTTTCAAGTCTGTTGGCAGCAACGCAGCAGTCAGTTGGCCTGAGCATCGCATCTGTCGCGACTGACAATGTCGTTTCCGCATCTGAACTTAATGGACTTGTCCTTACAGGAACTGTGGCAACAGGGGCGACTTCGGTGGTTCTCAGCCTTGGCAGTTGGACCGCAAATGCTACCATAACCAATGGAACTTGGTCATACGCCCTTTCCGCTTCTGATGCTTCTGCATTGGGTTCGAATGGCGCAAAGATTTTGGTCGCCACGGCTGTATTGGGTCAGGGACAATCCGTCACTTCGTCGCGGGCAATCCTGCTCGACACCTCTGGACCCGTTGCCACTATCAATATGATTTCAGGGAATGATGTTGTCAATGCAGCCGAAAAATTGGCTGGCGTGGTCATTTCCGGAACTGCCGAGGCAAAATCATCCATTCTGTTGACTTGGGGCGGTGTGGCGTTTTCGACGCAAGCGAACCTCGCTGGTAGCTGGACGTTGACGGTTCCGTCTGCTCAAGCGCCAGCGAGCGGAAACACGACCGTCTCGGTCGTTGCAACCGACGTTAACAACAATGCTGGGCAGGCTATAACCCGCAATGTCTCTGTCGATACGACGCCGCCGTCAAAGCCAATCATTAATGTGCTGAGCCAAGATGATGTGCTTGGCGCACCTGAAGTTGTAAGTGGCATTGTTTTGGCTGGGGTAGCTGATCCTGGGACGAAGGTCCTTCTAAGTTGGGGAATTGGCTCTCCATATTCAGCCTTTGCCAACGATCTTGGTGAATGGACGATCCCCATTCCAGCCTCTGGAATTCCGGCTCCGGGCGTGCGCATTATTAAGGTCCAAGCCGAAGATTCTGCGGGTAACTTGAGTGATAATGCAACCCGAGATGTTACACTTTATGGTGCCCTTACTGCGCCTGTCATTCTGCCCGTCATGGGCGACGACGTGGTCAATGCTGCCGAAAGTGCAAACGGGATCGCGTTGAAAGGCCTCGCGCCGCCCAATGCACTGGTTCGCATCGTTTGGGGATCCGCAACTGTGACGGCGAAGACCGATCCGCTTGGGAATTGGATTGCGCAATTTGGTCTAGCGGATAATCCGGCAGACGGGAATAGGACAGTTACGGCAACAATCGTTGATGCATTGGGCGCTGAATTTGGTTCTTCGAGTCGGCCAGTTGTAATTGACACCGTCAGCCCGGACCTAGCTTTCATAGATACGATAGCGCAGAATAACGTTGTGAATGCGCTGGAAAAGTCAGCCGGTGTTGTTGTGTCAGGCACAGCCGAGGCGGGCAGCAAAGTAGATATCAAATGGGGTGAAGCCTCGAAATCTGCAAATGCCTCTTCTTCTTCGGGTGCTTGGACCGTGACATTTGCGGCTGGGGATGTTCCGGCAGATGGTTCGACGACCGTTCAAGCCAAGGCAACAGATTCTGCTGGCAATATCAGCCAAATTTCGACGCTTCCGATCACGATTGACTCGGGCATTCCATTGACGCCTAACGTCAGCTTGGTGTTAGATACCGGGAATTCGTCGACGGATCAAATCACCAAGAACGGTAGCTTTAAGGTTCTTGGTGTGGAGCCTGGCGCAAGCTGGAGCTATTCTATCGATGGCGGTGCAAGTTGGGAACCTGGAATCGGAACGACCTTCCCCGTTGATGACGGTAAATATACAATTGGACAGATACGGGTGCGGCAGGCTGATGCGGCAGAGAATGAAAGCGTCGCATATTCAAATGCTACTGCCGTAGTCATTGACACCGGCGCAGATGAACTCGTGATTGACGACGTCAGCGGTGATAATGTTGTAAACCTTGCCGAGAAGGCGGCCGGCGTCTCGGTAACGGGCGTGTTTGAGGCTGGCTCTTCTGTCGTTGTGAATTGGTTTTCAGTGGTTAAAACTGTCGCACCCGTCGGCGCGGACGGGAAATGGTCAGTCAAATTTCTTTCGTCCGAAGTGCCTGCGGATGGTAGTCGTTCAATTACCGTATCAGCGACCGACGTTGCAGGAAACAGCACAACCGTCTCAAAACCGGCTATTGTGATCGATACGGTCGCACCGGCCGCAGCTCAACTGTCGGCTGTTGCAACGGATCAGGTTGTGGACATTCTGGAGCAGGCGCAAGGCGTGACCTTCGCGGGTACGGCGGAAGCCAATGCGCAAGTTGTGGTCCAATGGGGAGGATCGTCCAAGACTGTAAATGCGAATGGCACGGGCGCTTGGTCTGCCCTGTTCGAACCGGCAAATGTGCCTGCAGATGGGGTTCGAATTGCCTTGATAACAGTGTCAGACGCGGCAAACAATGTAGCCACGTCAATAGCCACTGTTCAGGTTGCGGCGACGCCATATATGGCGTTGACCAAAGGGGCCGAGCTTATTGTAACGAAGAACATTTTTGCATTATCGGCCAATGGGGTGAGCGCCACTTCTACGAGCATTACCATTTCCGGTCTGACAAATGGTGAATTCCGCAAAGGTGGGTTCGCTATCACCCAATTTACACTCAAAGATGTCCAAGATGGACTGGTAACATTTGTACATGACAACTCTGTCAACGCGCCGACCTTTAACGTGGCGGTGAGTGACGGGGTAATTTCCTCCGCGGCGAAGGCTGCTCAGATTTTCTTTGTGCCGATCAGCCTTTCTGTGGGTCTTGATGATATCCTAACGGGCACGAACACGGCCGATCTTTTGATTGGTGGGGATGGAAATGACACCATAAGAGGTGGCCAAGGCAACGATGTCCTTTATGGTCATGGCATCGGACTTACTCAGGGCCTTGATAATGACATTTTTGTCTGGGGATCGGGCGATGCCGGCCTTGGTGCTACCGATGTCATACGGGACTTTACTGCGTGGAATGGCACAAGCGGTGACAAGCTGGACCTTACGGCTTTGCTCGTGGGATATCAAGCTGGCACATCCGACATATCTCAGTGGATATCCGTGCAGAATGGAGTGACCCTGCCTGGTGCAACAGGTTGGGATGTTGGAAAAACGGGTACCCTTTTGACCATTGATATCGATGGTGCGGGGGCAGGAACTGTCACGCAGACCATTTTCTTGGAAAATGTAACGCTGACGACGACAAATCCCAATCAACTCATCTCTGGTGGAGTCATTTTAGCTTAGTTTTTTTGGGGGGCGCTTGGGCGGTCCAAATAATTTTCGGTTTAACAAATTTAAAAATATAAAATGTTGAAGCTAATTTTAATCATAGTCTTTAATATTTATTCAGGAACTCAACATGGCGCAAGACTTAAACGGATCTAATGCAAATCCTGCAAAGAATATTGTTAAAGTCAATGTTCTCAGGGCGAATGTAAAGCAAACTAAAGTCATTGACACTGACATTGTTTTCGTTCTCGAGGATGGTCGAACTGTTTTCATCCGGGACGGCGCGGTCCAGTCTCTTCTGGATAGCGGCTTTTCTGTTGAGTTTAGCGATGGCGACCAAGTGACGGGGCAAGAGTTGCTGCAATCCGCAGGTGCTGCCGAGATTTCCTCAGTTGCTTTGACGGGGCCTCAGGCGTCATCCAATGATGGTGTTATTGTTGCACAAGCACCTCAGGCAGTTGGAACGTCACCCGTTGCTGCGCCGTCTTCGGGTGGCGGATTAAAGACTTGGCTAGCCGTTGGTACGCCATTGGTGGGTGGTGTGTTGGGGGGTGTCCTTGGCGGCGGCGGTGGTGC
>Ga0208595_1000602_pt1 | contig 13096 bp, 13 predicted proteins | sample LakMenEpi28Jun11_FD_150742 | JGI IMG/M metagenome (GOLD analysis project Ga0208595, IMG submission 150742) | Freshwater microbial communities from Lake Mendota, WI - 28JUN2011 deep hole epilimnion (SPAdes) | ecosystem: Environmental > Aquatic > Freshwater > Lake > Epilimnion/Euphotic zone ...
CCCTAGGAATTTGCCGAATGACGTTACGTCTTCGAGCCCAACCCCAACCTGCAACGGGTAAACGTCTATGCCAACGCGACCGATGGTGATCACATCGAATTGGCTCATTTCAACTCCGTCTAAAAACTTTGTTATTACAAACTAACATTACACCTGACAAAGTGCAAGAAGCTAGAACCAGCGGTCGGCATTGTGTTCCGCGTAAACCTCACGAACCGTGCCAGAACGCGAGCGAATCGCAATCGAGTGAGTCTTGATGATCGGTCCCTTACGACGCACGCCATCCAGAAAACCACCATCGGTAACACCGGTTGCCACAAAGAACGTGTTGTCGGATGCCACCAGCTCGTCCATTTCGTAAACATGGTCGAATTTCAGCCCAGCAGCCAAACCGCGAGCGCGCTCTTCATCGTTCATCGGGTGCAAAATACCCTGGACGATTCCGCCAAGGCCCTTCACAGCGCAGGTGGTCACAACTCCTTCAGGAGAACCACCAATACCAACACAGAGGTCGATGCGCGAGCCATAGCGAGCAGCATGCAGCCCTCCAGCCACATCGCCATCGAGCAGTAACCTGGTTCCCGCTCCCGCAGCACGAATCTCTTCAATAAGCTCGGCGTGACGCGGACGATCTAGAACCGCCACAATCACATCGGACACGCTCTTACCCTTGGCCTTGGCAATGCCACGAATGTTCTCGCCAATCGACTGACGAATGTCGACCACACCAATACCTTCAGGCCCAGCCACAAGCTTGTTCATGTAATAAACCGACGACGCATCAAGCATCGACCCTCGGTCGGCTGCGGCAATCACGGAGATAGCGTTCTGGCGACCAGCGGCTGCCAGAGAAGTTCCATCTATCGGGTCAACCGCGATGTCGCACGCATTACCCCGCCCGGTGCCCACGCGCTCTCCATTGAACAGCATTGGCGCGTTGTCTTTCTCGCCCTCGCCAATCACAACTGTTCCATCGAACTCAACGGTTGAAAGGAACACCCTCATGGCGTCAACAGCGGCTCCGTCAGCCCCAAGTTTGTCACCCTTGCCAATAAACGGCGTGGTCCGAATGGCAGCAGCCTCGGTGGCTCTCACCAACTCCAGGGCAAGATTTCGATCAGGGTGGAGTGGCGACAATGCGGTCATATTTTGACTATAGACCCTCACCAAGAAATGTATTAACAAACCACCCCGTAACACTTGGTAACCGAAACCACACTCCCTGCCAAAAGCCCTAGTCTTAACCTGAATCTTTCTAAAGACAAGGACGACCATGGCTATTTACGACAACATCACCCAGGTGGTAGGAAACACTCCCTTAGTTCGAATCAACCGCATCAACGAGGGCAAGGCAGAGATCCTCGCCAAGCTTGAGTTCTACAACCCGAGTGCAACCGTCAAAGACCGCATCGGTATCGCCATGATCGACGACGCAGAACGCTCGGGAAAACTAAAGCCTGGCGGCTCAATCGTTGAAGCAACCTCGGGTAACACCGGTATTGCACTAGCCATGGCCGGTGCAGCGCGCGGTTACAAGGTCATCCTCACCATGCCAGACTCCATGAGCCGCGAGCGCCGAACCCTCCTTCGCGCCTACGGAGCCGAGCTAGTGCTAACCCCAGCCGCCGAAGGTATGAACGGCGCTGTTTCAAAGGCCGAAGAAATCGCCAACACCAGAGGCGCTCTAGCCGTTCGTCAGTTCGCAAACCCAGCTAACCCAGAAATCCACCGCAACACCACCGCCCAGGAAATCTGGAACGACACCAACGGTGAAGTTGCCGCAGTGGTGGCCGGTGTTGGAACCGGTGGAACCATCACCGGTGTTGGCCAGGTTCTCAAGAAGCTAAACCCAGACATTAAGATTTTTGCGGTTGAGCCAGCAGCATCACCGCTACTAAACGGCGGAAGCCCATCGGGTCACCCAATCCAGGGTATTGGCGCAAACTTCATTCCTGAAGTTCTCGACACCAACATCTACGACGAAGTACTAGACGCATCTGCCGATGACGCAGTTGCTTGGGCCCGACGCATGGGAGCAGAAGAGGGCATCCTCGGAGGAATCTCTTCTGGTGCCGCAATGTGGGGAGCTAACATCATCTCGCAGCGCCCAGAGTTCGCCGGCAAGAAGATTGTGGTCATCATCCCGTCATTCGGTGAGCGTTACCTTTCGACTATTCTTTATAAGGACTTGCTAGAAGAGAACTAAGGATGGTCAGTGGCCCACTTCATTGAAGACTTCAAAGCGGGCCTCGAGCGCGATCCAGCAACTAAAACGGCTTTCGAGCTGTTTTTCACCTCTCCTGGGCTTCACGCAATCTGGAATTACCGGGTGGCTCACTTTATTTGGAAGCTAAAACTTCGCACGCTCTCTCGCGTATTCGCAAATATTGCGCGCATCTGCACCGGCATTGAAATTCACCCGGGAGCAACCATCGGACGCCGCTTCGTGATCGACCACGGGGTTGGAGTTGTCATCGGCGAAACCGCCATAATCGGCGACGACGTTCTGATGTACCACGGCGTGACTCTCGGCGGCGTAGTTAATTCGCCCGTCAAACGTCACCCAACCATCGGCAACAACGTCATTCTCGGAGCCAACAGCATCATCCTCGGCGACATCGCCATCGGCGACAACTGCAAGGTTGGCGCAGGCGCCATCGTGGTGAAAGACCTACCTGCTGGCAAGATTGCTCTCGCCCCCATAGCGACCGTTCGCTAAGTGGCTAAAGCGGAATCCCAGCCGCGTTCTGGAAGTTCCGTATCGTCGAGGTAAACCCCGGCTCCCGACTCAACCTTGCCAATGGCCTTGAACGAGCGCGGGATAACTGCACCTTCAGGGAAGGTCGCCAAGAGCGAGTGGTCTTCTCCCCCAAACAAAACCCAGTCGAGCGACTTCAGTTCTAGGCGATCGGCTACGTCGTCGAGCCTCGCGCAATATCCATCCAAGGCTTGCTTTGAAATTACAAGTTTTACTTCGCTGGCCTTTGCGATTCGGTGGGCGTCTTTGGTCAGGCCGTCGGAGATGTCGAGCATCGAGCTGGCGGCGACCGCTTCGATGCCAGATTGAATCGGCGGCATCGGGCGCTTCTGCACATTCACCCAGTCGTCGTAGGCGGAGATTGCGTCCTTGTTGCCACTTTGCAGAAGGCTTAGACCGCAGGCGGCTTGGCCAAGGGTGCCGGCAACAGCCAGGACGTCGCCAGGCTTGGCTCCGGTTCTAAGGATCGGCTCGCGCCCTTCGAGATCACCGTGAGCGGTGACCGCGATGACGATTTGTTCAGCCTGGGCCAAATCTCCCCCAACGATTTCGGCAGTCGGGCAAAAGTGAGTGACTGCGGCTTGCAGGCCGTCGGCGAATTGTTCGAGCCAGGCGATTTCGGTTTCCTTGGGAACCGCGAGGGCGACCACTAGTGCGGTTGGCTTTGCTCCCATGGCGGCTACGTCGGAAATGTTGGTGGCAACAGCCTTCCAGCCGAGGTCGAAGGCGCTGGACCATTCGGTTTTGAAGTCGTTGCCCTCGATCATGGTGTCGGTGGTGACTACGAATTGATCGTTGGAGGTTTTCACCACAGCGGCGTCGTCGCCCGAGCCAACAATAGTGTTTTCGCTCTTTTTGAGGCGGGCAACGGTTCGCTTTAGGGCTTCGTTTTCGCCCAGGCTGGCCAAAGTTTCAGGATTGCTCACAAACCAAAGGTAGCCTGTATTTGATGAAGTTTTTGAAACTGAGCCTTGTGGTTCTCCCCCTACTGCTTTCCGGTTGTTCGGCAACCGTGCATCTCTCGCCTGCCGATGAGGCTAATTCGGTGGCATGCGCTAATTTGCAGGTTCGCTTGCCAGATACCGCAGATGGGCTGATTCGTAGAGACACCGATGCTCAGAGCACGGCAGTCTGGGGTCAGCCGGCAGCAGTCATCTTTCGTTGCGGGTTGCCACTGGTAACCGTTTCTAAACTTCCTTGCGTGACCAGCGAGGGAGTTGATTGGTTGGTTGACGAATCGAAAGCGCCTTCCTACCGTTTCATTACCTTCGGTAGAAACCCGGCATCGGAAGTGATTGTTGATTCAACGAAGGCTGTTGGAGTAAATGCACTAGACGACATCGCTTCAGCCATTGAGTCTCAGCCGGCTGTGGCCAATTGCGGTTAGCGCTCGAGTGCTAGTTCAATTAGTTCGGTGATGAGCTCTTTGTAGCCAATACCAGACGCTTTCCAAACCAATGGGAACATCGAAACCGGCGTAAAGCCAGGCATGGTGTTTACCTCATTCACTAAAAAGCCATCTTTGGTGAGGAAGAAGTCGACTCTTGCCAAACCTTCGCAGCCAAGAGCGTTGAACGCCTTCGCCGAAAGCTCCTGCATCTCAAGAAGTTCTTCCAGCGGAAGTTCGGTTGGAATCTTCAGCTCAACCGCTCCGGTGTCAATGTATTTGGCTTCGAAGTCGTAGAACTCGCGACCGGTCACCACGATCTCGCCGGCAAGGCTGACTCTAGGCGCTGCGCCGTTACGTCCTTGGAGAACCGCACACTCAACCTCGCGGCCCTCGATTGCCTTTTCAACAACTACTTTGGAGTCTTCTTTTAGAGCGTCTTTGACGGCCTTGTCGAAGTGGTGCATATCTTTGACTTTGGAAACACCAACCGAAGATCCAGCACGGGCTGGCTTCACAAAAAGCGGCAGGCTGCCTAAGCGTTCAACTTCTTGTAGTTTGGCTTCGCGGTTTTGTTCCCACTCGTGCTTTCGAATCACCACGTGGGGAGTAACTGGAACGCCGGCTGCTTGGAAGAGCGCCTTGGTGAACTCTTTGTCCATGGCTGCCGCTGAGGCTAGGACACCGTTGCCAACGTAAGGCATGCCGATTAGCTCGAAGAAGCCCTGGATGGTTCCGTCTTCGCCGAATGGACCATGAAGTACTGGGAAGACTACGTCGATGTCTCCGAGGCTGTGAGCCACGCCAGACGGGTCGGTGTAGCGAAGCTCTTGGGTGCCGGCGGCTGGCCACTGAATGGTTTGGCCTTCGAAGATAACCTCAGGTAGTTCGTTTGGATTTAGCGCCCATTTCATCGGGTCGTCTTCGGCGGGCACGAATACTCCGCCGCGGGTGATGCCGATTGGCACCACTTCGAACTTGTCGCGGTCGATTGCGCCCAGAACGCCGCCGGCGGTGACGCAGGAAATCGAGTGCTCGCTGGAGCGACCACCGAAGACGAGTGCTACGCGCAGTTTTTTACTCACTGGATGGCTCATCGGTTTCGTGGGTAAGGGTTGGTGCGATATCGCGAGGTTCCATGCGACCCTCCATCACGGCAAGCACCTGCTCGACGATTGGCATCTTGACACCCTTGATTTCGGCAAGCCTCAGAATTGGAGCTACCGAGGCCAGCCCTTCCGCGGTTTGGCTTAGGCGCTTGGTGACTTCGCTTAGGGTGTAGCCCTTGCCGAGCATTTCGCCAGCCTTGTGGTTTCGGCTGAGCGGAGACTCGGAGGTGGCGATTAGATCTCCGAGACCGGCTAGGCCAACCATGGTTTTCTTCTTGGCGCCGTAGGCACGAGCAAAACGTGATATTTCGGCCAGACCGCGGGTCATGATCGAAGCCTTGGTGTTTTCGCCATAACCAACACCGTTGACGATACCGATGGCAACTGCGATTAGGTTCTTGAGGATTCCGCCGAACTCGGTGCCGATGACGTCTTTGTTGGTGAAAGTTGTGAAATACGAGTTGCTCGAGGCAGTGGCAACTGCTCTAGCAGATTCCTTATCGGTGCTTGCGGCAACCGAAGCGGTCGGTTGCTCTTGCGCGATTTCGAGGCTCAGGTTCGGGCCGGAGATAACCACAATCCGGTCTTTGTGCACGCCGATTGCGTCGCTCATGACTTCGCTCATGCGAAGACCGGTTTCCTTCTCCACACCCTTCATGAGGCTGACCAAAATTGCAGAATCCGGAATGGCTGAACCCCACTCTTCAAGGTTTGCTCGAAGGCTTTGTGATGGCACTGCTAGGTAGACCTGCTCCGCTCCGCTCATGGCTTCGGCCGCCATGGAGGTAGCTCTCAGCGAATGAGGAAGCCTGATTCCAGGCAGGTAATCGCCATTTCGGTGTTGGGTATTGATCTCATCAGCAACGTCTTCGCGCCTGGCCCATATTGATACTTCGTTTCCCGCATCGGCCAAAACTTTGGCGAAGGTTGTTCCCCAGGAGCCAGCTCCCATAACTGCAACTTTTGCCATTACTTCTTACCGTTCTTGTTGAAATTTCCAAACTGGCTCTGGCCGTGTTCGGCTGGGTCATAAAGTTCTTTCGGTGCTTTAGCGCCGCGAAGGATTTCGACTTGCTTGGTGATGGCCTTCATCACAATTTTCGTGGCATCCTTTAGTTCATCTGTAGAAAGCGCGCGTCCCTGGAATTTTGATAGATCAATTTGGTCGCCGATCAGAACGCGAACCTTATGCCAAGGCTTCGGGCGAAGCTTTTTGGTGTAGGTGGGAAGTACCACTTCGCTACCCCACTGCCCAACCGCATAAATTGGCACACCAGCCTGAATCGCCATGCGAACCGAACCGGTTTTACCTCGCATCGGCCAGCCGTTTGGTTCGCGGGTCAGAGTGCCTTCTGGAAAGATTGTGATTACGTGGCCGGCGTCGAGGAATTTGTAGGCGGCATCCATCGGCTCTACGTTTCGGCGACCGTTACGGTAGACCGGCACCTGACCGGCGGCCGTGAGAATGGCTCCGAGCACTGGAACCTTAAACAGCGCGCCTTTAGCCAGGAAGTGTGGGCCGCGCTTGAGACCGAAGAAAGTTGCGTAGGCAACGGCCAGAGGGTCTAAGTGGGTAACGTGGTTGAAAACCAAAATGTAGGCGCCGGTCTTCGGAAGTTTTTCTTTGCCAATGACCTGCACACGAAACAGGATATGAAGCAGCCCGCCGAGCAGGTAAGCCACCAGGCTCATCACTAATGGACGGTTCGCCTTATTGACCTTAGGCATTCGAAATTCGTCGCGCGCCATTGTTACTCGCTGTACTCGAAGTCGGCGCCGAGGGCTGCCAACTTGTCGAGGAAGTGCTCATAGCCTCGCGAAATAAGTTGCACGTTGGTGACGTTCGAAACACCTTCTGCCGCGAGCGCTGCCACCATGTGGCTAAATCCTCCGCGAAGGTCTGGCACGCGAATATCGGCGCCGGTTAGCTTGGCCGGGCCATTGATAACAGCCGAGTGGTAGAAATTGCGCTGCCCGAACCGACACGGATTTCCGCCGAGACACTCGCGATAAATCTGAATCTGAGCACCCATCTGAACCAGTGCGTCGGTGAAACCGAAGCGGTTTTCGTAAACGGTTTCGTGGATGATCGAAAGGCCGTTGGCCTGAGTTAGTGCAACAACCAATGGCTGCTGCCAGTCGGTCATGAAGCCTGGGTGAACATCTGTTTCGAGCACCACCGGGTTTAATTCCCCGCCAGGGTGGAAGAAACGAATTCCGTCATCTTGGATGTCGAACGCTCCACCGACTTTGCGGAAGACGTTTAGAAACGCGGTCATTTCCTGCTGACGGGCTCCACCAACGAAGATGTCGCCTTGGGTTGCCAGAGCGGCACAAGCCCACGACGCTGCTTCGTTGCGGTCAAATAGCGCGCGGTGGGTGTAACCGTGTAATTCCTTGACGCCTTCGATTCGAATAACGCGATCGGTGTCTACGGAAATGATCGCACCCATCTTCTGCAAGATTGAGATCAGGTCCATAATCTCTGGCTCAATAGCGGCTCCGCTAAGTTCGGTGAGACCCTCGGCGCGAGTAGCCGTTAGGAGCACCTGCTCGGTAGCACCAACGCTCGGGTAAGGAAGGCTGATCTTGGCGCCCTTTAAACCCTTCGGCGCCGAGAGACGAGTGCCATTTGGCAGTTCTTCGATTACCGCACCAAATTTACGAAGCACCTCGAAGTGGTAGTCGATTGGGCGATCGCCGATGTGGCAACCTCCGAGGCCAGGGATGAACGCTTCACCTAGACGGTGAAGCAGCGGACCACAGAACAAAATTGGAATACGCGAGCTTCCAGCATGAGCGTCGATGTCAACCATGCGAGCCGAGGCAACATCGCTCGGGTCTAGGCTCATCACACCGTCTTCGCTGTGGGTAATGGCCACCCCGTGAAGTTGCAGGAGTCTCGAAACGATGTCGACGTCTGAGATAAAAGGCACGTCTTTCAAAACGCTCGGGGTTTCTCCGAGAAGCGCTGCCACCATGGCCTTGGTGACCAGGTTTTTCGCGCCCTTTAGTTCGATTCGCCCGTTTAGAGGCTTACCGCCGCGAACTGTTATCTGACTCATTAGGCTCCCTTAGCTGGCAGTGTCTTCGGACGCCAAGGCTCACGGCGAGCCTCGAAGTCGGTGATCGACTGCTCATCTCTCAGGGTCAAACCAATGTCGTCGAGCCCTTCGAGTAGACGCCACCTAGTATATTCGTCAATATCAAACTTGACTGTTAGATCGCCCACGGTAACTTCGCGAGCAACCAAATCGACCTTCGCTTCCAACCCGGGATTGGCTTCGAGCAACTGCCAAATTGCCTCGGTTTCGGAATCGGAGATAACACCGGTAACCAAACCCTGCTTGCCCGCATTGCCGAGAAAGATGTCTGCAAACTTCGACGAAAACACGGCCTTGAAACCGTAGTCTCGAAGAGCCCATACGGCGTGCTCGCGGCTTGAGCCAGTGCCAAAGTCTGGACCGGCGAATAGCACCGAACCCTGAGCGTATTCGAGCTTGTTGAGAATAAATTCCGGGTCGCTGCGCCAAGCCGAGAAAAGTGCATCGTCGTAGCCGGTTTTGGTGATGCGCTTGAGAAAGACGGCTGGAATGATTTGGTCTGTGTCTACGCTGCTACGACGAAGCGGCACGGCAATTCCCGAATAAACTTCAAACTTTTCCATGAGTTAGCCTTCCAAATCTGCAGGGCTAGACAGTGTTCCGCGAATTGCGGTGGCTGCGGCCACAAGCGGGGAAACCAGATGGGTGCGACCGCCCTTACCCTGGCGACCCTCGAAGTTTCGGTTAGAGGTTGAAGCAGCTCGCTCGCCGGGAGCCAACTGGTCTGGATTCATGCCCAAACACATCGAACATCCGGCAAAACGCCACTCGGCGCCAAACTCCTTGAACACCTGATCAAGGCCCTCAGCCTCAGCTTCAATACGTACCCGAGCAGAACCCGGCACCACCAGCATGCGGATGTGATCGGCTTTCTTTCGACCTTTAAGCACAGACGCTGCTGCGCGCAGATCTTCGATGCGGCTGTTGGTGCAAGAGCCGAGGAATACGGTGTCGACCTTGATCGACTTCATCGGGGTTCCAGCAGTTAGGTCCATGTATTCGAGAGCACGCATCGCAGCAGCGCGCTCGTTCGGGTCGTCGAAAGTGTCTGGGTTTGGCACAGAGTCAAGCAGCGATACACCTTGGCCAGGGTTGGTGCCCCAGGTCACGAAAGGATCGAGGTGGTCGGCGTCCAAGAAAACCTCAACATCAAACTTGGCACCCTCATCGGTTTGCAAGGTCTTCCAGTACTCGACTGCTGCGTCCCAGTTTTCACCTTCTGGAGCGTGCGGGCGACCCTTGAGGTAAGCGAAAGTGGTTTCATCCGGAGCAACCATTCCGGCACGGGCACCGGCTTCGATAGACATGTTGCAAATGGTCATTCGGGCTTCCATCGACAGCGCGCGAATTGCCGAGCCTCGGTATTCGAGCACGTAACCCTGCCCGCCGGAAGCACCGATCTTGGCGATGATGGCCAAGATAATGTCTTTCGAGGTGACACCAGGACGAAGTGTGCCCTCAACGTTGATGGCCATGGTCTTGAACGGCTTGAGTGGCAAAGTTTGGGTAGCAAGAACGTGCTCAACCTCGGAGGTTCCGATGCCGAATGCCAGGGCTCCAAACGCTCCGTGAGTTGAGGTGTGGGAGTCGCCGCAAACCACGGTTAAGCCCGGCATGGTTAGACCCAGCTGCGGACCAACCACGTGCACGATTCCCTGCTCAATGTCGCCGAGCGAGTGAATGCGAACACCAAACTCCTTCGCGTTGTCGCGAAGCGCGTGAATCTGGGTTCGGCTGGTGAGATCGGCAATTGGCTTGTCGATATCCAAAGTCGGGGTGTTGTGGTCTTCGGTGGCGATGGTGAGATCCGGGCGGCGAACCGGGCGGCCGGCTAGGCGAAGACCGTCGAAGGCCTGTGGGCTGGTAACCTCGTGCACCAGGTGAAGGTCTATATAGAGTAGGTCTGGCGCGCCATCTTCCCCTTTGACCACCAGGTGGTCATTCCATACCTTTTCGGCAAGGGTTAGCGGTTTCTGCGACATTTTCACCTCTAAAGCTTCAGAACTTCAAGTTTACCGAGATAGGCGTAGGCTGGCGGGGTGGATAGTGCTCAACTTCTGAATTTACAGAGAAAGACTATTCGAACTCTAACCCTCGGACAGGTGTTAAGCGGCTTCGGATTAGGCTCAACTCTGTCTATCGGAGCTCTTTTGGCCGCCGACCTATCCGGTTCGGAAGCCTGGAGTGGCTCGGCAGCAACTTTTTCCACCCTTGGCGCCGCATTTGCTGCGATTCCACTAGCCCGACTGGCCTATAAACACGGACGTCGCGTTGCGCTTGCATTCGGCGCATCAATCGCCATCACCGGCGCGATTTTGGTTATTTCGGCCGCTGGCCTTCGCCTCTTTCCGCTCCTACTTTTAGCGTTACTTCTGATGGGTGCTGGTTCTGCGGTTGGGTTACAAGCCAGATTCGCAGCGGTAGACCTTCCGGATCAGGGCAGAGCCGGGCGAGATCTTTCGATTGTCGTTTGGGCAACCACCGTTGGTGCCGTGATTGGGCCAAACCTGTTTGGGCCCGGTGAAGTTCTTGGGCATGCCCTTGGTCTTCCAACTATGACGGGTCCGTTCATGATCACAATCGCAGCCCAGCTTCTGGCAAGCCTGGTCTTTTTCTTTGGCCTTCGACCAGACCCGCTAAAAACGGCTCAGGCCATTTCAGAAAAAACCTCGTCCAAGCCGAAAGTTTCTCTTGGGACCGCTTTTGCAACATTGAAGTCCTATCCGAGAGCTGCTTACGCAATTGCCTCAATCTCTCTGGGTCACATGGTCATGGTGTCGGTGATGGCGATGACGCCGGTTCACATGAAGCATGATGGTGCAACTTTGTCTTTGATCGGATTTGTTATTTCGCTCCACATCGCGGGGATGTACGCATTCTCGCCGGTGTTTGGCTGGCTCGCCGACAAATTTGGCACTGTTCAGACCGTGATCCTGGGTCAGATTATTTACATTGGCTCATTGTTTATTTCGGCCTCCGCAGGAATGAACCACGACCAAACCACCCTCGGTCTATTTCTACTAGGGCTCGGCTGGAGTGCCACGACGGTTTCGGGCTCGGCGTTATTAACGGCCACCCTCCCACCAGAACAAAAAACTAACGTTCAGGGTTTGAGTGACTCGAGCATGCAGTTTTCTGGTGCATTTGGAGGTGCCATCGCAGGAACACTTCTCGCGGCGGTGGCGTTCGCCGGTCTAAATTATCTCGCTCTAGCGCCTGTGGCAGTTGTTCTAGCCCTCAGCGGTTTCGCGCTACTGCGCCAGCGCTCTAGCTAACCCTTAATGTATGGCTGCCCTGAGGCGGCCGGAGCTTTGACCTTGCCGGCAAAACCAGCAACGGCAATCAGCGTGACCAGGTAGGGAACCATAGTAATGAAGTCGGTTGGGATACCGGGAGAAACTCCGTTGGCCCAAACTCGCAAGATGATTGCGAAGCCGAACAGCAGGGCAGCGGCCGACACGTAGAACGGCTGCCAACGACCAAGGATTACTACCGCGAGAGCGATGAATCCGAGACCACCCGCCATCTCGCGACCAAAAGCTCCAACGTTACCGATGGTGAGGGCAGCGCCACCGAGACCGGCGATTGCACCGCCAAGGGTTACCCACCAGAAGCGCGTGCGACCAACGTTGATTCCAACGGTGTCGGCGGCGGTTGGGTGCTCTCCAACGGCACGTGCGCGCAAACCCAGCTTGGTTCTAAACAGAATGAACCACACCAGCGGCACGAGGATGAAGGTTAGGTATACCGTAATTCTGGCTTCGAACAGCGCCGGGCCGATGATTGGTAGGCCGCTCAGGTAAGGAATTGCGATGATGTCGAAGGTGCCAGGGAAGTTGGCTTCCTCGCCAGAGCTAGCAAGCCACTGCGAGTAGAGGAAGTTGGTGATACCGATAACTAGAACGTTGATCAGAACACCGATGATGATCTGGTCTACCAGATACTTCACGGCCAAGGAAGCCAATGCCATCGAGAGAATCGCAGAAGAAATCATGGCGGCGATAAGCCCGAGCCAGAGGTTCTGGGTGATGGTTCCAACCACAGCCGCCATGAAAGCACCGGTGAGCAACTGGCCTTCGATGGCGATGTTGACCACACCAACGCGCTCAGACATCAAACCGCCAAGTGCACCAAGGATGATTGGCACGGCCAAAACCACAGCCGAACCAAGAATGAACGAAACTGGCACAACGTTTCCGGCAGCAAGCCAACCGAGTAGACCGGTTGCTCCCAAAAGACCGGCCACCAAGCTCACCCACATCGGCGTGTGCTTTTCTCGAATGGTTAGCCAAGCCGAGTAAACAGCTCCAAGGAGCATCAATGTTCCGAGTACCACGTTGGCGAAGGTTGATGCCACAACCACATCCGGCACCGAGAAGATGTCGCCTTTGTTACTCAGGTTGTAGGTTACGTCGCCAGGCTTGCCTAGAAAACCGAACAGCACCAAAACGATGCCTGAGAAAAGCGCAAGCACAGAAGGGGTTTTCCAACTTGGACGAACCTCGGAGAGCGAGAACATGCCGGGAGTTACTTCGGTCTTGGTCATTATTTTGCCTCCGGCTTCGGAAGGTGGAAGACTGCGCGAATTAGCGGTGGTGCCGCGATGAATAGAACAATCAGCGCCTGGATGATTCCGAGAACCTCAGGTGAGACTCCAATGATCTGCATCGACGGCGAGCCGGCTTTGAAGGCACCGAAAACCAGACCGGCAATAACCACTCCGCCGGCTCGTGAGCCA
>Ga0208595_1000604_pt1 | contig 13075 bp, 15 predicted proteins | sample LakMenEpi28Jun11_FD_150742 | JGI IMG/M metagenome (GOLD analysis project Ga0208595, IMG submission 150742) | Freshwater microbial communities from Lake Mendota, WI - 28JUN2011 deep hole epilimnion (SPAdes) | ecosystem: Environmental > Aquatic > Freshwater > Lake > Epilimnion/Euphotic zone ...
GTCCAAACACTTTTTGCACCGAAAAAAAAGCGGTATCTACAACGTTAAAATCGGGCACAAAAACAGGCGCACTACTTACAATATCTAAAGCCAATAAAGCATCAGGCTTTTTCTCTTTTAGTTTTTTAATCCAATCGGAAGGCAACCAAACACCGGTTGACGTTTCATTTTGAGTAAGGCACAACATTTCCGATTCGTTGGGAACAAGGATTTGATCAAGGTCAAAAATAGCTCCAAACGGAACTTGATGTTGACTTGGTTTTTTATCTAGCCATTGTGCATAATCATAAAAACGATTTGAAAACGAGCCGTTGATTAAATGATATGAATACTGATTGACGCCATTAAGCAAAATACGTTCCCAAATTTCGGAAGCCGATCCACTAAAAAAAATGCCAAAATCTTTTGGAATTTGAAGTATTTCCTGCAATAATTGTATAGTTTCCTGATGCAATTGATGAAATGCTTCGCTACGATGCGAAATACTTCCGTAGCCCTTTTCGAGAAATTCGGACCAAAAAATGTTTATTTTTGGATGCAATTCTGAAGGGCCAACTAAGAAATTCATACTTCAAATATTTTATTTAAAGAAGGAATATGAGGTTTCATACTTTTTTCTTCAATTTCAAGAAGCAACTGAATGAATGTATGTTCGCCCAATTTCTGTTTCCATTTTTTTAAAGGAAAATTAGCTACAAGTAAAAAATCAATTCCTTTAAGGCCTTTTATTAGATTTGCATTTTCGTTTGAAGCACAAATGATGAGCGCTCTTTGTTCTTTTTCTTCAAAATGACTACTTTTAAACATGGTAAAATGGGCTTCTTTTTTATCAATTAAAACACTAAAATTAGAAGCAAAAAAAAAGGGTTCATCTAAAATGCTATTCATCTTTGAGATTAAAACAATATCTTTTAACATCGTTGAAATTCCCAAAAAATATAACTTTGGAGGTTCTATATCAAAAAGGACATTACGGATTGAGCTCATTAAAAAGCAATTTATACCTACAAATTTACTTAAATATTTTTAAAAAGCCTTACTTCAAATATATTTTCTACGCTTTTTTACCTTTTTTTGATTTCAAAAAATAAATACTTCTATTGATTTCAAAACCAATAAGTATTGCCATACTATTCCAATAAAGCCAAATCATTGTAAGCATAATCGTTCCCAAAGAACCATAGAGCTTATTGTAATTCCCAAAATGAATGATATATTTGGAAAACAGTAATGAAACACCAATGATAAGTGTCGTAGCTAAAATAGAACCGGGAGTAATAAATCGCTGTTGAATTTTTAGTGCAGGGCCATAATTATATAAAATCGAAACGACTAACACATTTAGCGAAATACTTATAGCATATCTTAAAAAATCGATTAAAACAACCAAAAATTGACCGTCATAATCAAAGAAATTAAATATGAACGTCATTATAGTTTTACCTAAAACCAACAGGAAAATCGTAGATACAAACAAAAACAATATGATTAATGTAAGAATGATCGATTTAATTTGATTTTTGATAAAAAGAAACGGATCTTTATGATCAAAATGCACATTGAAGGATTGCATCATTGTAATCACACCATTTTTCATAAAGAAAATAATCAACAAAAAACCTATAGATAATACGCCCACTTTTGGTTGACCTAAAATATCATTTACAATCGGTAAAAATAAATTGACCATTTCTTTGTTGGGCGCCACTCGCTTTAGATAACCGATAATTTCATTCGCAAAATTATCAATAGGAACATAGGGCAGCAAGCTAAATAAAAATATAATAGAAGGAAACAATGCTAAAAAAAAGCTAAACGCAATCGCTTTGGCGCGCAACATCAATACGGGCGAAAAGATTTCTTTTAAAACAAGTTGTAAAACTTTTAAAACAGGGACACGCTCAAAACCAGGTAGTGTTAGCCGCTGTAGAATATTTGCCATGGGCTAAAATGAAATTAAATTTTATAAACCCTTTTAACAAATTCACCTTTGTTGGTGTATGCTTTTACCAAATAATATCCTGATGGTAATTCGGAAAAATCAAGAATGCCTTCTTGCATTTTATCAATAACTAAATTGCCTAATAAATTATAGACTTCAATACGCTGAATGCCATAATCACAATAAACCGAAGCTGTTGTTTTTATAGGTTGTGGATTGATTCTTAAAGCATTTGTATCCATTATTTCGAAACTATAGCTCGAAACAATAAAAATTAACACCACAAAAAAACCTAATAAACGCTTCATTTTTTAAATTATTTTATCTTTTGACAATAAAACTTACGCAAAGTTAAAAATATTTTTTTTATAAAGCATAATTTTTTCAGAAACTTTTTATATTTATTCTGTTAATCCTTATTGATAATGCCAAAATAAACAATTTCTACTCGGGTTTTATTTTGACTATTTTGTCGTCTTTCATTATTACTAAAACCGAATTCTTCTGTTTTTTATATTCTATGAGTCTTTCATATACGATTTCAAGTCCCGCTAGAATTTTATCCTTAAGTTCTAATTGTTTTTCAACACTTGTCATATGCTTTTATTAAGTTATATTTGAAAGTTTTTAATGAATAATATAAAATTCTAATTTTGATTAAAATAATTTTTATAACGCATAATTTTTCACCAATGGTTCGGCTTCTTGGTGGCTAAATATTTGTTTTTCATACAAAAAATGACCCACAAAGCCGATCATCGCGGCGTTATCTGTACAATATTGAAATGACGGAATGTAGCTTGGAATATTGAGCTTTTCACCTAATTTAACAAATTCGGTTCTTAAGCTACTATTTGCAGAAACGCCACCTGCAAGTGAAATATGTTTTACGTTTAAATTTTTAGCTGCCTTTTCTGCTTTTTGAATCAGGTTTGAAACTATAGTATATTGAATTGAGGCGCACAAATCCTCTAAGTTTTCTTGAATAAAATTGGGATTTAACTGCGTTTGTTTTTGTAAAAAGTATAAAATAGATGTTTTGACACCACTAAAACTAAAATTATAATCTGCTATTTTTGATTTTGAAAATTCAAAAGCTTTCGGATTACCGTTTTTAGCATGTTTATCAATTAGAGGACCGCCGGGATACTCTAATTTTAACATTTTTGCGGCTTTATCAAAAGCTTCTCCGGCCGCATCATCAATGGTTTGACCGATAATTTCCATTTCTAAAAAATCTTTGATATATACCAGTTGGGTGTGTCCGCCACTTACAATTAAACTTAAGGCCGGAAATTCAATTTGCCCTTGCTCGATATATGGGCTCAAAACGTGGGCTTGCATATGATTTACCTCTATTAGTGGGACATTTAAAGCTAAAGCTAATGATTTAGCAAAACAAACACCCACTAATAATGATCCAATGAGACCTGGGCCTTTAGTGAAAGCAATGGCTTGAATTTCTTTTTTATTAATTTGGGCTTCTTGAAGTGCTTTTTGAACGGTTAATACAATTTTTTGCTCATGATTTCGAGACGCTAATTCAGGAACAACGCCACCAAATTCTTCATGAATTTTTTGTGTATATACGATATTTGATAAAACTTTATTGCCATGTAAAACCGCTACGGAAGTGTCGTCACAAGAACTCTCTATAGCTAAAATATAAGGATTCATTTTTAATTTTTTAGATAATTGATAATTTTATCGGCGATCATACGGGCTAATCGTTCATAACTTTCAAAAGTCCAGCCTGCAATATGTGGCGTAATAAACATTTTATTAGATTGGCATAACCTTTTAATATCTTCATTTATTTTTAATGGTTCTTCTTCAAAAACATCCAACATTGCTGCATGAATTTTCCCATTTTTTATAGCTGTTATCAAATCTAAAGTATTACAAACCTTACCTCTTGACGTGTTGACAAACCATATGTTTTTATGAAAAGAATTAAAAAAGTGTGCATTTGCAAAATGTAATGTTTCACTATTTAGAGGCAAATGAAGCGAAACAATGTCCGCATTTTTATAAATATCATCTAAAGACACTATTTTTACATTTTTAATATCGGTTTTTATGGGTTGTTTATCATAAGCCAAAACCTCTAAATCAAATCCTGAAAGAAGTTTTGCCAATTGCTGGCCCGTATTTCCAAAACCGACAAGTCCTATTGTTTTTCCATTAAGTTCAAAACCTCGATGCACTTCGCGATCCCAATTTCCATTTAATAAAGAGGCTTGCGCTTTGGATAAATTTTGAAAACTAGAAAGGAGAAAACCTAAGACTTGCTCTGCTACCGCATTTCGATTTCCTTCGGGGGCGCTACAAACAAATATTTGATTTGCCTTACAATAATCTAAATCTATTATTTCCATTCCCGATCCAACACGACCAATTGCTTTTAATTTTTTGGCTTTTTGAAGCAATATTTCATCCACTTTTATTTTACTATTGACTATTAGAATTTCGTAATTCGCTATAATTTGATGGACTCCTTGAGTGTCAATATCTTCAAACACATCACATTGTAGTCCAAATTCTGAAAATTTTTGGATAAGAATTGGATGAAATTTTTCGGTAATTAGAACTCTCATATGTTTAATCATTCTGCGGTAAAAGACACTTTAATTTTCTTTTGTAACAACACCATACATTTTTCGCGCCATTCTTCAATCGTGTATTGACTCGACCAATCAGGTTCGTTGGTATAAGAAGATTCTGATGGATTTAAAGACTCCATTTCAATTATTTTTTCAATATTTTTACCTATTAGAAACGCAAATTTATTTGCCTTCTGTCTTGCATCTTGAAGCGCTCTTGAAAATAACATATTCTGACTCTGAACATTTTCATTTGATGTAAAATGCTTGATTTTTAAGTTTAAAACATTCTTATTTGCTCCTAAATATTCAATAAATCCATTTAATTGCTGGTCATTTAAGTTTTCAATTCGAAATCGAATAACATCCTCATATTCATCTTGAAGATAAAAGACATTTTGATTTTGAATAGAAAGTTCATTGCATTTTTGAATCGTTTTCTGCAACAACTGACTTAACTGTACTTCACTTTTTTTAAGTTCGTTATTAAATAAATCAAAACTAATCTCGGCATTTTGGGCGGCAAAGAACTCTTGCGCCGTTCCAATAACTGTAATTTTTGAAATGGCATTAGGATTCTTGATCGAATCTTTATGCAATTTAAAATGAATTTGAAGTCCATTCTTAAATTCTTCTTCGATTAAATTTCCTATTTGATTGTCTTTATTTCGTTGCGTTTTATTTTCATTAAAAACTTGCGTGGCGTCAATTTCAAGAATATCCGATGTTTTTTTATTGGCAACTTGAGCCAAAATTCGTGCGCTTTGCTGCGACTTCTCCCACAAATTGAGCACCATTTTTTCTTGTAAATTTGTCAGGGTTTGTTTTTTAAAAATGGTTTTTGTCACTTGAAGGGACTGAATAAATGGATTTTTGAATAAAAATGGATAAATAGTAAGATATTCTTTTTTATCGATTAAATAAATTCTATATTTTCTATAATTTTGATTTAAAGAACGAATATTTCCGGAAGGCAAAAAACGCTTCGGATCTATTTGATTTTTAATTAATTCATTTCTAACGATCGCTTCAATATTTTCAATTGGTACACTACCTTTTTCGGATTCGGAATAGATTAAAAACTCTAAAAAAACTTCATCGGGAAAAACTTTTTCTATATGACTTTCACTCACTTTCAAAACTGCATTTTGAGCGAAAAGCTTTGGAGCTATTACACTAAATACGAATATCCAAAAAAATGAAAAAAATTTAAAATTCAAAGCTGTAAATTCAAGGTTTAATATTCAAAATACGGCATTGCATTTCGATATTTTGGATTTTTAAATGTATAAAGTTCTAGCAAATCTGCTTCGCCATAAATCGGACGATGTTTCAAAATATCTTCCACTTGCCATTTGGCAATAAATGGATGACTTTCAAGTGCTTCTTTACTTGCTTTATTAATGTTTATTTTTTTAATCATCGAATTGGATAGCGTGATCCGAGATTTAATTTTATCAAACGTAGAATCTGGCATTCTACAAACAAATTGGAATTGATCCGTAGTTATATAACATCCAATTTTCTCTCGCGTTTCTACAACTTTTTGAGCATAATAATTGCCAATTCCATACAACGATTTTAATTGCTCCACGTTGGCTTTATTAATGTCGATAATCGTATTTTCAAACGACGGCTTTGAATGCGTTGGTGACGAAATATTTTTTGGATCGATATTAATATGATTTTCGATATGTTGATACAATTTCGGTGAAACTCCAAAAACTTTACTGACATCTTCTTTCGTTTTAAATCGACCCCCTTTATTGCGATAATTAAGGAAAATTTTGGCTACTTTTGGACTAAAACCTATTTTTAGCAACCCTTGCTCATCAATTGTATTGGGATCAAAATTAAACAGATTGGCTTTGTCCCATCGATTGTTGTTGTATGTTTTTTTATCGTATTGGTAGTTATTTTGATTTTCATCATAACCTTCAAAACTGCCTTTTGGCCTTTCTATTACTTCAAAGGAATATGATTTCGTCTGATTTGTATAAAAATACGCGCCTGTTTTTAGAGCAACCACAAAACCAATAACACTAAGAATAAAAATAAATTCTTTTTTACTAAAATCGGTAATTTCGGTAAAAAAACGCTTGAGATGATGTGTTTCCATAGTTCATAAAAATACGACTATTTTTCGTTTTTGATCGTAGTACCAAAAAAATGGTCCCAAATGGTACTACTTACACCAAATCCTTCGTCGGGATGCACAAAATGATGTGCCATATGATGTTTTTTCAATTTTACAAAATATGGATTCGTCCATTTTGCATGGTGCACCGCATAATGAAGCATATCATAAGACAAATATCCAAAAATCATTCCTGCAAACGCCGCAAAACTTGCGCCATTTTGACCAAAACCAAACCAAAATCCTAAGGCAAAAGGAACCGAAATCAATATAGAAAGCACTGGAGGCATAACCAATCTTTTGCTATCATTTGGATAATCGTGATGTACCCCGTGCATAACAAAATGAATTTTTTGTCCAAATGAGCTCGTAGGGTGGTAATGAAAAACAAAACGATGCAAGACATACTCCGAAAGCGTCCAAATAATAAGCCCCGCAAAAAAGAAAGGAACAATCATTAAACCAAGATCGTGGCGAATGGCCGAATACAAACAGAAAAAGAAAACAGGAACCCAAACAATCAAAGGCGCAGACCAATGAATTTTAGAAAACCAATCTAAAATCGGATTGTCGAACATTCTTATCGTTTCATCTTTTAGAGATACAAAGTTTTTTTGAGCACTCATATTATATAAAAGTTAAAATTTGAGCTACAAAGATACAAAAATGAAAATTATTATAGATGAATTATCTAAAATTTCATTTTTACTCATTTATTTAAATCGCAATTCAATTGTAAAGTTTTATTTTTGCAATTATAAAATACATAGAAATGAATTTAGAAGAAAACGTGATGCAACAGCTTAAAGAAGCCATGAAAAACAAAAATGAAGGCGCTTTAAGAGCTTTAAGAGCGATAAAGGCGGCGATCCTAAATGCAAAAACAGAAAAAGGTGCTGGCGAAATGACTCCAGAAAAAGAGATTGCGATTATAAATAAATTGGCTAAACAGCGTAAAGAAAGTATCGAAGTTTTTGAAAAACAAAATCGTTTTGATTTATCCATTGTCGAAAAAGAAGAATTGGAAATTTTACAAACTTTTTTACCCGAGCAACTTTCTGAAGAAGCAATAGAGACGCTTATTAAAGAACTCATTGAACAACATCAAATACAAGACGCCAAGGAATTTGGAAAAATTATGGGCATTGCAAATAAAGCATTAGCGGGTAAAGCAGAAGGCGCATTAATTGCTAAAGTCATTAAATCGATACTTCAATAATTCAATTCCATTTTGCTTTTTTTACTTTTTTATTTATATTTGCACTCATAAAGAAAAAAATGCCCTTATTTGAAATTCCTTTTATCAAAGAAAATATTCACCTCATAAAATCTATAGGCTATCCTATTTTAGGCATTTTTAGTGTATTTATCGTTCTCACTATTGGTTATTATTTCTACGAGTATTTTATAGATAGAAAAAATTAAAATTCGCAATTTCAAAATCAACTATATTTAAAATTTATGCACAAATTATTAGAAGGAAAATCAAGTATTATAACCGGCGGTAGCCGTGGTATTGGCCGTTCTATTGTTTTAGAAATGGCAAAACAAGGTTCAAATGTTGCCTTTTCATACCATTCGAGCGAACAAAAAGCTTTAGAACTGGTTGCAGAAGTGGAATCTTATGGCGTTAAAGGATTGGCGGTAAAAAGTGATGCGTCAAACTTTGAAGAGGCCAAACAATTTGTAGAAAAAACAGTTTCTACTTTTGGTAGCATCGATATTTTAGTAAATAATGCTGGAATTACTAGAGATAATTTATTATTGAGAATGAGTGAGGAAAATTGGGATGACGTGATGGACAACAATTTAAAATCTGCTTTTAATTTAATCAAACATACCGCGCCTGTAATGCTTAAACAAAAAAAAGGTAGTATTATCAATATTACTTCTATTGTAGGATTAAAAGGACAAGCAGGTCAAGCCAATTATGCCGCTTCAAAAGCTGGAATGATTGGTCTTACCAAATCTATTGCCGATGAATTGGGAAGCCGAAATATTCGTTGCAACGCGATTGCACCTGGATTTATCCAAACTGACATGACCGATGCGCTTCCTGAAGATTTAAAGAAAAAATATTTTGAGCAAATTCCGCTTAAACGATTTGCAAATCCCGAAGAAGTAGCCAACGCGGTTATCTTTCTTGGAAGCGATATGAGCAGCTATGTGACGGGACAAGTTTTAGGTGTTTGTGGCGGTTTGGCTCGTTAATTAGCATTTAAATGATTCGCGTGAAATTTGTTTATCATTTTATAATCTTATTGTGTTTTTTTACAAAATCTTATGCACAACAAATCAGTGTATTAACATGTGGCAAAGGACAAGAAATATACAGCACTTTCGGACATAGTGCCATTCGGGTTGTAGATACCCTAACGAAATCAGATGTCGTCTATAATTACGGACTTTTTGATTTTGAAGACCCCGCTTTTATCCCTAAATTTATTAATGGTAAATTGGATTATAAAGTAGGTAAAGAATCTTTTGAGGATTTTTTTGCGCAATATGTGTATCAACAACGCGAAGTAAAGGAACAAATTTTAAATCTTTCGGATTCGCAAACCAAAGAAATTATTGCCTTTTTAGAATGGAATATTTTGGAGGCAAATAAAATGTATCGATATGATTTTTTATACAACAATTGCGCGACAAAAATCATCGATTTATTGGAACAAAAAACAAAGGGCATTTCACTTCAATATTTTAAAGCAAATCCACCATCAAGTTTCCGAGGATTGATTCATCAAAATGCAAAACAATCCGTTCCGATGATTGACTGGGGGATGGATTTGGGCATTGGATTACCTGCAGATAAAATTGCAACGCCGCGCGAATATACGTTTTTGCCAGAATTTGTTTATAAATCCATACAATTAAGCAAAAACGAATGGAATCAAAAACCTTTAGTAGCCTATGAGCGCGTGCTTTTGCCTGTTTCCGAAGATATTATTACAGAAAACACCACATCACCATTACATTTGGCGTGGTTTATTTTTGCTTTGTCTATTTATATACGATTTTCAAAACGAACATGGATTCCTTATTTAAAATCCTTTTTGTTTTTGCTTTTTGGATTGGGAGGCGTGGTACTTACTTATGAATGGTTTTTTACCGAACACGGCATTACCAAAATGAATTTGAATTTATTATGGCTCAATCCGCTTTTTGTATTGTTTGCATTTATTCACAATCAAAAAAGCGCATTTTCGGAAACCATACGAAAAATATTATTGGCTTGTATTGTACTGATTTGGCCGTTTCATATTGTATTTGGGCAACATTTTGCCAAGCCATCGATATGGATAATGTGGGCCATTTTTATACTTTTAATTCAACCCAAAGTGGTTTTTGTCAACAATTTTGACCTTTTAAGCCGCCGTAATAAATTTTAACCTGCAACAATATTTAAAACAAATCTTATTTTTGTTTAAATAATTTGCATTATCTTTGCAATTCAATAAACTTATATTAATCATTTAACATTTAATAATCATGAAAAAAAGATTTATTCTATTTATCTTGACCATTTTCGCTTTCCAAATTGGATTTTCACAAGAAATGGATTTAAGAAATAAAGTTGTATTTAATCAAGGAAAGGAAGTTCCGGCGCATGTAGCTCAAAGAGCAACTTCAAACAAAAAAGTAAAAGCGAGAACAAGCACGGAAGATTTTGCGTTCAATTATTTAAACTGGAATTTTACAAATGCAGGTGGGGCAAGTAATTTCTCAAACACGATGCGTTATGTATTAAATTCTAGAGTAGATACTAATAATATTCAGTTTACGTATAGTGCGAAACGAATTTCTCAAATATTTAATAGTATGCCATATGGTTCTTTGCAAACTGGAGAAATTATTCAATATGATGCAACCAAAGCTCAATTTACATTAGATACCTTATTTATCAATGCCATTTCGGTTCGAGAAAATAAGAATACTACAGATACGTTTGTGGTTAAAATTGGACATACTACGATTGGAGCAGGAGGATATACTAGAGGCTATGATTCTATATCTAATGTTATTTATTTACAAACTGAAAGAGTAATTTTAGGTCCAAATGACTCTATTGATAACTATACCTATGCAGGTTCACCTATTGTATTTCCTATTGGTGCCGTTCCTGTTGTGATTTTAGAATACTTCAGCTCTGTTGATTCTAATGGAATTGCCGTTGCTCATAGCAAAAATATTGCATCATGTGCTTCAGCTACCAGTATTTTATCTAACCAAAATCGATATGGTATTTCGGATTATGTAGGCGTTGTTCGTTTTTCAGACGGTACTTCTAGATTATCATTCTATGGCAATTCGGCTTTAAATATTCCAGATGAAGTTCCTTGTAACTATTATGAAACTCAAACTTGGGGTATTTTCCCAAGAGGAAAAGTAACTTTAGATCCACAAGTTAATATCATTTCTTCTCAATCTACAGCAGCAAACGCTAAGTTTTGTTTAGGTGAAACCGTAAATTTATTTGCAAATCTTACGGGTGTTCCGGGTGTTCCAGACAGCACTAAATACACGTGGTCTCCTGCTACCGATTTATCGGATGCCAAAATTGCAAATCCAGTAGCTACTATTGGTGCGGCTTCAAGACAATATACTGTAACTGCAGTAAACGGTGCATTCCAAGCTTCTGCTAACGTTACCGTATCTTCTGCAGCGTTAACCGCTACTTTTTCTAATACCGTAACTTTAACAAGTTGTACAGATACTAATAAATCCATTGTAGTTCAAGTTACAGGACCTACTTCAGTAGGTGGAACCAATCTTCAAAGATCTTATACTTGGAGTTCAGGACAAACAACAACTTCTAGTACACTTACAAAAGTAAAACAAGGAAGCTATACCGTTACGGTTTCTAACGGATTGTGTAATGCAACCGCTACTACTGAGGTAAAGTTAGCTAATAATGTTCCTGTAAATCAACTTTCTTTTGATATCGATCCTGCAGAACCTTGCCAAAATAAAGAGGTTGTGTTTACAAACACATCTTCTGAATCCGATAAATGGAAATACTTATGGAAAAATGGAACTTCTACGTTTTCAACTTTATATGAACCGGCTAATTACAAATTCCCAACTGCTGGAAACAATGTTCGTGTAACATTAGAATCTACATTAGGAGCTTGTTTTGTAAAATTAGAAAAAACGGTTAAAGTTATACCTTCTACTGATGCGAAATGTAAATCTTCTATCTCTAATAAAGATTTATCAACAATGATTTCTGTTTATCCTAATCCAGCACCTAATGGTGAGTTTACATTAAGTAACTCGACTGGTGAAGCGGTTAAATTAAACGTTGTAGATTTATTAGGAAAAGTTGTTTATACTAAAGACTTAGGTCGTTCTAATGAATACCAAGTAGCTATCCCTAATGTAAAATCAGGTATTTATTTTGTAGAAGTAATTTCAAACAAAGGTACCTTTACTCAAAAATTAAATGTAAACGCAAACAAATAATTTGTTTTTATATTTTTAAATAAAAAAGAGAGACGTCAATTGGCGTCTCTTTTTTTTTGGGATTATAGTTTTGATTTATTCTGTATTATATCTCTACGTATTCATCTTGATACGAAGCCAATAATTCCGTAGCTTTTTGCAAATAAACTTCATGCGCCTTTTGATGTTTTTCAAATTCCGGACCCATAAGTGATACCAAATTTTCGGATTTATACACTCTTCTAAATCCTGGGATAAGACGCATTTGGCTTTGAACCAAATATAAATGAATGGCTTCTACCAATTGATATTCTTCGGTGATTTGTGCCGCTTGATACATGCGGAAAAGTGCTTCGGGAATATCCACCAATACATACTCTTTTTTCAAACTCTTATAGTACTTTGCATAACTATTCACCCAGTATTCGAGGGGCTTGATGGTTAATAAATTGCCTAAAATCTCCAACTTTTTTTCCATATTACAACGATGCCATTCCGAAACCTTTGGGTCAAAAATACAACGCAACGTGCGGTAATTAAAATATTTAGGGAAATGCTGATCTATTTTTTGTGAATAATTCATAATTTAAACGTTTTATGAAGACAAATATACGCACAGCAAATGTCAAAATTTGTCGCCAGAAATATAAAATTTGCTGCCGATGACCAAGTTTTATGAAAAGCTTCATGGATGTTGTAAATACGAACGAAAAGGAAAATAGATTTAGGTTTGAGGCATTAGGTTTTAGTGATTAGTAACTAGAAAACCACGTCGTTCCAAATAAAATGCTCCGCGACGCAAATATTCATTTATCTAATCGGCTAACAAATACGCCTTTTTTTGAGCCGATTAGGATTTTTTTCGGCTCAGAGGGGTTCTATATCTTTGCTCCATTCTTTTTTTAATACTAATAAACATTCGGGTTTCTTTTAATTCCTCTTAAATGG
>Ga0208595_1000606_pt1 | contig 13064 bp, 7 predicted proteins | sample LakMenEpi28Jun11_FD_150742 | JGI IMG/M metagenome (GOLD analysis project Ga0208595, IMG submission 150742) | Freshwater microbial communities from Lake Mendota, WI - 28JUN2011 deep hole epilimnion (SPAdes) | ecosystem: Environmental > Aquatic > Freshwater > Lake > Epilimnion/Euphotic zone ...
AATGTGGAGTCGAACCAATCAGCGTTGGGCTCGGTGATGCGCACGCGTTTGACGCTGGCCGCCGCGCCTTGCTCGAGAGTTTTGGCGGTGTTTGGATCGACCGCCGCAGCGATCGCGCGGATCTGTTCGTGGGTGGCAAAGGTCGGCGCGAGTTCGGTGGCATCGCCGGTGAGGAGATTCACCACGCCGGCAGGGAGGTCGGAGGTCGCGAGCATTTCGCCGAGCAGGATAGCCGGGTAGGCGTGGGATGATGAAGCAAGGGCGACGACCGAATTTCCGGCGGTGATCGCGTGGAGGATTAGCGTCATCAGTGCGAGCAGCGGATTTTTTTGCGGTGCGATGATGCCAACGATGCCGACTGGCTCGGTGATCGTGAAATTGAAATGCGAGGAGGCCACTGGATTTACCGTGCCGAGGACCTGCTCGTATTTGTCGGCCCAGCCGGCGAAGTGGACGATGCGATCGATCGTGGCGCGGACTTCATGCGCGGCAGATTTCGCATCGGCGTTGGTGAGGCTGATCGCCTCGGTCATTTCGGCGGAGCGGGCCTCGAGCATTTCGGCGAGGCGATAGAGGATTTGCGCGCGGTTGTAGGGCGAGCGTTTTGACCATGCGGCACCGCCTTTTGCCGCGGCATCCACCGCATTGCGCAGGTCTTTTTTTGAACAAAGCGGAATGTTTGCAAAGAAGGCACCCGAGCGATCGTCGATCGCAGAGACGCGTCCGCTTTCGGATCGGATGAAAGCACCGCCCACGAAGCACTTTGGTGTTTTGGTCACTTTCATCAAAGTGGCGGGCGGATGGGGCCTTTGGCTTTTAAGCGATGTGGCTTTGATAGGCCGAGGCATCCATCAGGCGTGCCGCGTCGGCGGGATCCTTGACGCGAAGTTTGAAGATCCAGCCTTTGCCGTAGGGGTCGGTGTTGACGAGCGACGGGTCGGCTTCGACAGCGTCGTTGGCTTCGATCACTTCGCCGCCGATCGGGGCGTAGATGTCGGAGGCGGCTTTCACGGATTCGACCACCGCGGTCGGATCGCCGGCGTCGACCTTGCGGCCGATGGTGGGGAGTTCGACAAAGACCACATCGGTGAGCTCGGCTTGAGCGTGATCGGAGATGCCCACGGTGGCGATGTCGCCATCGAGGCGGATCCATTCATGAGAGGCGCAGTAGCGGAGGTCGGCGGGGATGTTCATGGGATGGTGGATGTGCGTGGTGCCAGAATTTTGAAATCGGACTGGGATAGTTAAGCCGTGGGGGTGGGCCGGTAGAAAGGTTTTTTCACCACCTCGGCGGGGAATGTGCGTTCGCGGACCTGGATTTGGAGTCGGGTGCCGAGTTTTGAATATGCGGCGGGCAGGTAGGCCATGCCGATGCCGATCGAGAGGCTGGGCGAGAGGGCTCCGCTCGAGAGTTCGCCGATCGTGCGGCCATCGGAGTCGAGCACCGGGTAGTGAGCGCGCGGGGGCGGGGACTTGTCGATGCAGCGGATCGCGGTGAGTTTCAGTTCTGGGCCATCGGATTTTTGTTGGGCGAGGATGTCGCGGCCGGTGAAGGCGGATTTTTGCAAATCGCAAAAGAATCCGAGGCCGGCTTCGATCGGGGTGCGATCGGGGGCGAGGTCATTGCCATTGAGCGGGAAGCCCATTTCGAGGCGGAGCGTGTCGCGTGCGCCAAGCCCGCAGGGTGCGGCACCGGCGGCGATGAATTTTTCCCAGAACGCGATGCCATCGGCGGCCGGGCAGAAGAACTCGAATCCGTCTTCGCCCGTGTAGCCCGTGCTGCAAACGATCGATCCATTGGCGAGAGTGGCGATGCCATTGCGCGGAGGGGTGTTTTCAGAGGGAAACACGCGTGCAAATACTTGCGCGGCCTGTGGCCCTTGGATCGCCATGCCGGCCCATTTTTCGCTCTCATTGCGCATCGTCGCGCCATCGGAGAGGTGGCTGGCGAGCCAGGTGATATCCTCATCGATCTTCGAGGCATTGATCACCAGGAAATACTCATCGGCCGCGCTGCGATAAGCGATAAGGTCATCGATCACGCCGCCATTTTCATTGAGCATGATCGTGTACTGGCCTTCGCCGACCGCGAGTCGTGCGAGGTCGTTGGTGAGCAGGCGGTTGAGTTGATCGAGCGCGCCGGGGCCGCTGATGAACACCTGACCCATGTGCGAAATGTCGAAGATGCCAACCTTTTGGCGGACTGCCTGGTGCTCATCGATGATCGAGCTGTATTGCACGGGCATGTTCCATCCGGCGAAGGGCACCATCCGGGCGCCGAGGGAGAGATGGGCGGATTCGAGCGGCGAATGGTGGAGGTCGGACATCGTTCAAGCGAAGACTGCGGAGCGGCGCAGGGTCTGTCAATCGGGCATCGGGTGGGGGCCAGGATGGGGAAATTGGCTAGTCAGGTACGGATTTTTGATACAAATTCGCCTTGCTGAGCGAAGGATATGCCTGGTTCGCTCAGCATCTGGTCAACTCCGCAAAACCCCTACTCGGCAAATTTCGTCATATCTGATCCAATCGCCTGATGTTTGGCGGATACATTAGTGTATCCCCACTGATTCACCCAACTCATCATGAACCTGTTTTTTGGATTCCGTTCATCAGCCCTGAAGAAGTTGATCCATGCGATTTTGATATTCATCGCATGCAGCATGCCGCTTCATGCGGCTCTAGGTCCCAAAGTTCAGTTGAAATCCACACTCGCTGCCAAACAACGGCAGATTTCTGTCACGGTTCCTGAGGGGTATTCGAATGTCAGTGTAGAGGTGTTCCAAAAGGAATCGGGTTGGAAAAGTATCGCATCAGCCAAGGCAAAATCCGGTGTGATGAGATTCAAGTTGCCTTCCTACTCCAAGAATGCGCGCTGGCGGGCAGTGGGTCGCAAGTGGGTGTCAGATCAGCAAATCGGATCACGCAGCAAATTTCCCGCCAAATTTTACAAGGGCAAAAAAACCTTTGATGCAATCAGTGGCGTGTCACTTGGCGGTGGACGGTTGATGAGTGGCAATGTCGTGGCCATGGCGAGTTCCACCACGGCAGACGCAAGTAAGTCTTCGGCGGATGTCAGCCAATTGCCCGAAGAGGCCGACATTTGGAAAATCGACGGCAGCACGGTTTATTTTTTCAATCAACTCCGTGGATTGCAGGTGCTCGATTTGTCGAATCCTGCGGATCCTCGCCTTACGGCAAGTCTGAGAATGCCTGCGCTTGGTCAGGATCTTTATGTGATTCGTGAAGCCGATGGCAGCCGCAGGCTGGTTTTGTTGACGCAAGATTGGTCGTTAGATGGTGGGCAATCGACCCGGATTTCGTTGGTCAATTTCAATGGCGCTGTCCCGCAAGTGACTCATGAGCAAGAGATCCCGGGCGGTCTCTCGGACAGCCGGTTGGTGGGTGACAGGCTTATTCTGGTCACATCCGAATGGAAGAATACATCCGTTTCATCCGCAGGCGAATGGACATCTGAAAGCCGGATCAGCGAGTGGATTTTGAAAGCAGGTGAGGCCCCCTTGGCTGATGGTGAGACGGTGATTGTTGGTGCCAATCCATTGATTGCAGCAGGGGCGAATTGGCTAGCCGTATCCGTGCACCCGCAAGGCGAATGGAACAAATCGGAAGTGAGTGTTTTTGCGATCGAGCCTTCAGGACTTGAGTCGATGGGCGCTCCCATTCGTACCGAGGGGGCGATCTCCAGCAAGTTCGCCATTTCTTGGAGCAACAATGTTCTCACCACGGTTTCCCACAAGGATCGTTGGACAGCCAATTCGGTATCCGTATTGGAAAATTTCAGGGCCTGGGATCCCGAGGTGATTCGTCCGGCAGTTGTCGAGGAGACCCGTCTGGGCATGCTTGAGTTGGCAAAAGGTGAAAACCTTTACGCCACCAGATTTGCAGGTGATAGGGTCTACGTCGTGACATTTCTTGAAACCGATCCTTTGTGGGTGGTGGATTTGAAGGATCCGGCAAACCCCACTGTTACCGGTCATTTGGAAGTTCCGGGCTTTTCAACTTATCTTCAACCGGTCGGAAATTATCTTTTCTCGGTTGGGTTGGAATCAGGAACCGTTGCGGCCTCGTTGTTCGATGTTTCCGATCCCGCCAAGCCGGGTTTGGTGAAGAGGCTCAATCTTGGCAATTCGTACTCATACAGCGAGGCGGTTTGGGACGAAAAAGCCGTCAAGGTTCTTCCTGAGGCAGGTCTCGTGATGATTCCTGTCTCGTCGCCTGATCCCGCCGATGGCAAGTGGAAATCGAGTGTTCAACTTTTGGACTTGGATGCGGCAAACGGCGTCCTTTCTGCAAGGGGGGTGATTTCCCATGAGTTTGAGGCAAGGCGCTCCGAGTTGGTGGGTGATGCGCTTGTTTCAATTTCGCAGAGAGAATTGATTGCTGCTGACATCACGGATCGTGATGCGCCATCGATCCTATCCGAGGTTTCTCTTGCATGGCCTGTTGATCGTTGCCTTGAAGTTGGCAGCCACTTGATCCAGATCGAGAGTGGAAATTGGTATTCCGACGATCGTTCTACCGCCCGCATTTCTCCGAATGACAACACCGAAGCAATTTACGCCGAGGTTGATTTGGGTGAGGGGCAGGTGAAGATTGCAGAGCGTCGCGGAAACAATCTCTATGTGCTTCGAGACATGTCCAACAATTGGTCATGGGGTCGTTACCGCATCGCTGGCTGGTCATCGAGCGGATCAAACAACCTCGTTCTTGATATCTACGATGTGTCGAAACTTCCGACCATGAGCCTTGTTGGATCGGTTTCTGTGCCGTTGGGGGATTCTGGAAGTCGGCTGTGTTCAGAGCGCCTTCTGTGGCCGCGTGAGAATCGCCCGGCCGTCCTGATGGAATCTGGTTTCTCCTACTGGTACGGATGTTATGTGATGCCCATGCCCATTGCGGTCAGCATTGATGGCACCCCGGCCACGACTTCTATCGATGCGGCAAGCGTCAAACCTTACTGGATTTCCAATACCAAGCCTCAGTTGTTGGTTTTTGATGTGAGCAACCCGGCGGCGCCGAGCGCGGGCAAGGCAATCGACTTTGCTTCGGAGGGTTCGAGGCTGAATGGATCGCCTTCGGCGGCGAATGGTTTGTTGGTTACGGGAGTTTCTCATGCTTACAATCCAGTGACCAAAAGATGGCTTCAAGACAGCGGCGCCTATCAGAGCGCCCAAGTGGTGGATGTGCCGGTTTCCGGTGATCCGATCATGCGTTCGCTGATTGATCTGCCGGGGGAATTGCTTGCTGTCTCAGAACTCGATAAAAATGGCTTTCTCGCCTTCAGCGTCCGCAAGGATATTGGTGAACTTCAGGTCAGCGCCTCCGATGGCTATGATGCCTTCCTCGTGAGCACTCTCAAGATTCCCACATACGCGCCCTGTGCGGTGGATGGCAGGCGGGTTTATGTGGCCTCTGGCAACACCCTGCTTCGCAACTCATTGAGTGATGTTGGTTCATTTGTGAATGAGGGAAATCTGGATGTCGGTTGGACTCCCTATTCCTTGAAAGCAGTCAATGGAACCATTGTTGGATCGGGTGGCACTTCGATCGTAGCAACCAAGTCCGGCTCCAACGACATCAAGACCTGGCAATTCCCCACATGGAATGTTTATGCCGACAGGGTGGAAATAGCGGTGGATGGCGATTTGTTGGTTCCGCTTGGTGGGTATGGGATGGAGCGATTGGATCGCTGATTGAGAGTCGTCTCTGTATTTTCTAAGCCCGTTCTTGCCATCCATGATCGGGGCGTTGATGTTCCGTCCGCATGACTCTTTTGGATCGTTTGGAAAAACGCTTTGGGTGGTTGGCATTTCCGGGCTTGCTGCGGTTTTATGCGATTTTCCATGGCATGGTTTATGTGTTGCAGTGGTTTCGGCCGGATTTGGGGAAATTGCTGGAGTTTGACCTTGGTCGGATCATGGCGGGGGAGGTTTGGCGGGCGGTGACTTTTTTGATTGCCTCATCGGGTTCGATCGGGGCTGGGTTCTTTGGGATTTTGGCGACTTTGTTTTTCATCATGGTGGCTTTCATGATGAGCGACGCGCTGGAGGAGGCTTGGGGGGTGTTTCGCACGACATTGTTTCATTTGACCGGGTTTCTGGGGCTGATTGTTGCCAATTTTTTGTTTCCCTCGTTGATGCCGGAGTCGGGCACCTTGATTTATGGTGCCGCATTTTTTGCGTTTGCGACGCTGTTTCCGAAGGTTGAGTTTCTGTTGTTTTTCATCCTGCCGGTGCAGGTTCGATTTTTGGCATGGCTGAATGCCGGTATTTGGGTGCTGGCGGTGATGCGCGACTGGAGGATGCTTCCGTTTCTTCTACTTGGTTATGTCGGGTACCTGATTTTTGCGGGGATTCCCGCGTTGAGGGGGAAGTTGCGCAGCACTGCGGGCGGGCCATTTCTTGGGGGTGCGAGGCGCCAAACCCCTGCAAATGATACAGCTTTCCATGTTTGTGTTCATTGTCAACGCACCGACTTGAGCGACCCCGCGCTCGAGTTTCGCGTCGGACCTGATGGCCAAGAGTATTGTACGGAGCACCTGCCTGATTAGGTCAGACTCCCTGCGGTTGGAGTTGCATTCGTAAACAAGGTAAATCATATTACCTCTGTTCACCATGTCTGTTGAGAGTACTCCTGATCCACCAATTCTGATTCGTTGCCCCTCGTGCGGACAGCGTTTCCGGGTGCGCGATGATCTGGTTGGGAGGCCTGTCGAATGCGGGGCCTGCGAGAATAGGTTCAAGATTACCGAGGATGTGATTATTCGGGGACGAAAGGTTTACCCTGGCGAAAAAAATAACAAGAGGCTGGATTTCTTACAGCGAGTTCCCAGCGCCGACATTGCCCCCTCGAATGGTTATTCAGCCATGAATTACGACAACTTTACTGACCCTTTGTTTTTCGAACCATCGGCTCCTCAGAGGATCATTGCGGGCATGATGGGTGCGGGGGTGATGCTGTTCATTGCCATGTTGTTGATTTTTGGGGTCTCGCATGGCGGCGTACTTGACGGAATGGTGACGCTCAACCGGATGGTCATGGGCGTCTTTGCCGGGGTGCTAGGTACGGCCCTATTGGCTTATGCCAATCCCAAGAAGCGCAAAAAGGTCTTGGGTATTGGCATACTGTGCACACTGGTGCTTCTTTCACTGCCGTTGTTTTTGAAGGGGGGCTCGACGTCGCCACGTGTGGGGGATGTGGCGAAGAAGGTTGTGGCACCTAAGAAAATCGAGGAGGCGCCGGATCTGGTTGAGTTGAGAAACCGTCTTGGCACACAACCGCTTGAGGAGGAAATCGCAAGGCTCAAGGCTGATGGTTCGGCGCGCCATGCAGTGGGGCTCTGGCTTAAAGACTTGCGCGAGCAGAACCGCTTTCTCATTCGGGACTATGTGCTGCGCGTCACTGGTGCTGACCCTCAATCGCACTACTACCCGCGCGGTGACGGCGATTTGCTTATGGTCGTCACGGGCATCACCACGCCGATGGATGAATTGGTGAAATTCTGCAAGCCGCTCGGTGAGGTTGTGATGGTCCACTCGACTCTGCCGATTGTGGAGGTCAAGGTGCGCAATGAAAACTTCGTCGAGAACCCGATCGACAAGCTCAGCAACAAGGCGGATCCGGATTTTTACACGCTCAATCTTGCTGAGTTGAACTCGATCGACCTCGACCGGATGGAAAAGGCAGTGAAGCGTCTGATGGATTCCTCGCCGAAGATCTTGCGCTCCGATATTACCCAAAGGCTCCTTGAGTTGTTGGTGGTGGATGAGGTGGACTTCAAGGCGGAAATTTGTGCGGCGCTCGCTGTTTGGTCTGAAAAGCAAGGCGTGGCGGGTGCGGTCGCGATGAAACAGGCGGCAAACCTTGTGTCGAGAGACCTTGAGGTTCCAAAGGAGATGATCGCTCTCGCGGTTAAGGAAGGTAATACCGATGTCGTCACTATTTTGGACAAGTTGTGGCAGAAAAGTCCGACTGATTGGGAGGCGTTGTATTCGGATGTAGGGCCTGCAGCTGAGCCTGTTTTATTGACCCATGTTGCCATCAATGATGAAGGCCGTCGTCGTTCTTTGGTTCGAATTCTTGGTAAGGTTGGCGGGAAAGACGGCTTGCAAGCCCTTGAGTCGATGAAGGCCACGGCGATAGAGCCAGAGCTCAAAATCCTTATCGATAACTCGCTGGCGGCGATCCGTACGCGTATTTCGCAGTGAATGCGCACGTGCCGCTGTGCCGCATCCGTTCTTGCGGTCGATTGATCCACGGCTAGGATTGGACCCAATCATTTATGTTCAGCGCCAAGCAGTTATCCACCGAACAAGTCGCATCGCTTCACCAATGGGCCGCGGAGGGGGCCTCGATGTACGACCTCCAGCGCCGTTTGAAGGAGGAATTCGGCATTTCGCTCACTTACATGGACACACGGTTTATGGTGCTGGATCTTGGCATCAACCTTGTCGAGGCCGCAGTCGAGGAGCCGAAGCTTGAGGAAAAACCCGCACCGACGCCGACCGGCAAGGTGAGCGTGACGATGGATACGCTTGCTCTGCCCGGGGCATTGGTCAGCGGCAAGGTCGAGTTCTCAGATGGCGAGACGGCGGTGTGGATGCTCGATCAATCGGGCCGCCCAGGTCTTGATCCCGACACCGCGGGCTACCGTCCTTCGCAGCCGGACATCGTGGAGTTTCAAAAGCAACTCCGCACGCTGCTTGAGAGCAGCGGGAGTTATTAATTTTTTGCCGTTCCAACAAACCCACAGACACATGGTCGCGGCTGCGGCTTTGTCCCATGAGCATGCATCTTGAGCGACTGATCGTTTCGCCGGGTCCGCTGTCGGTGGTCTTGTGTTTGTCGATGCTTGCGGCTTGCAAGCCGGAGCGGCGCGCAGCGGAAAAAAGTGCGGGCCACAATGTAGCCGCGCATCGCGAGAGCGCCGAGTTGCCACTGCGACAAAGTTTGGCCGAGGCGCGGATCGCACTAGCGAAGCAGGTGTGGGATGCGGGCGCGGCGGATCATGCCTTGCTACATGCGGTTTCGGCGTTGGAGGCCGATCCCGCCTCTACCAAGGCGCGTGACTTGGTGGCGGAAATTTTTTCGGGTCATGCCTGGGCGATGCATGAAGTGCGGATCCATATCGGCAGCAAGGTCGACCACCTGATTTATCGCAGACCCGATTGCCTGTGGGTCGCATCATCGAACGAATGGAACACGGTCTCGAAGTGGAATCCCGAGACGCTCACGGTCGAGGCGGTGCTTTTTCCGCTGAAAGGTGGCGCAGTGCGCAGCATGGTTCTTGATCCGAGCGGGCAGTGGATGGTCGTCGAGCGGCATGGCCGCGCTTTGTTGTGTGATGCGCGATCGCTCAAGCCCATTCGCGACATCGGTGTTTTACCCGAGAGCACGACGCCATCCTCGGTCATTGCTTTTTCGTCGGACGGATTGCTGATGGCGCATCCGGCCCTTGATGTGGCCGATGCGCAAAAACTGGTGTGGCATTTGCGCGATGCAAAGTCCGGCGAGATCATTCGGAGTTCGGAGCCCTTTGCCGAATCTTCGCGACGACCGCTGGCCGCATTTCTCGATCGCAAGGAATGCAAGGTCATGCATTCCGATGGCTCGTTGTGGGTGATGCCGGTATCGCCGCTGCAGCCGTGCCGCTGGGAAGATGCGAAGGAGCCGCTTGATTTGAAGTATGCCAGTTATACGCCGGATGGTCAGTCGGCGCATGTGTGGGCGGAGAAAAGCCCGCATGATGCAGGGCAGGTGATGGTAATGCCATCCGGTGCCGCGCTTGAAGAATCTGCGGAGCTGTTGAAAGAGCATCCGTGGAGTTTGCAGCCATCGGTTTGGAACGGTCTTTACCGTGGTTTTTCGCGAGCGCCGCGTGTTGATGGCGATTGCATGTGGGTGGGATATGGAAATGCCGCGCCGATTCGCTGTGATGCACGCATCAGCGCGGCGCATCAATCGTCCAATCACGTGATAGTTGCCAACGAGCGTGGGCACATTGATTTTTATCGGACCATGGCGTTGCCGCTCAAGCATGGTGGAAAGCATGAGTCGCGTGTGGTTGATGCGTCGGTGTTGGTGTCATTGCAAAAAATCGCCTGCGCGCTCACCGGGCTGGGTCTTGATGCTAAGTTCGGTGAGTTTGTGAACCATGATGCGGAGGCGAGGTTTGCCGCGGCCCGCGCCTGTGATTTTGATTTATTGTCCGAAGTTTTTCCCGAGGTGGATTTCAGCGGCTTTCGTGAAGCGCTCGATGGCATGGAGTTTCGCCAGAGCAATCAGAATTCCGTTTCGATTCTGGCATCGCGGCTGGCCGAGGCCGACCCGGAAAGCGCGGGTGATGGTGCGGAAATTGCGGAGTTGTTAGCATCGGGTGATGTGCCGCGAATCATTGCGTCGATTGAGAGTGTCGATCCAGGTGGGGCCGCGGCGGCGAAGCATTTGCAGTTCGCGTTGGCTTCATCCGATGCCTCGCTCATCGATGCTTGCCTGCGTTACTTTTCCGACATGCCGGCGGTGTTGCAGAGGCTCGCGCATTCGCGCATCGCATGGCTGCAGCAACGCAAGGCCGATGCGATCGCGTCATGGCCCGAGCCATTTCCCGAATATGAATCAATTCGCCTTGCGGAAGACTGGAAGGGTTGGGAACAGGCGGATTTTGCCTCGGCGTTTCATGCTTTGCGCGAGTGTGTGGCCAAGGAAATTGATTCGCTGAAATTACCGCCCGAGCCATCAGTCGAGCAATTGCAGGCATTGGCCGCGCGATTTGAGGATCAGGAAACCATGCGTGCCGTGGGTCGCACGCGTTATGCCAAGGCATGCATCGATGCCGCATTCGGATTTTGCAAATTCAAGGATCATGGCCAAACCGCGTTGTTGCTCGCCACCCGCGCCCGCAACCTTGGGCATGCGCCCGAGCCATGCCTGCGTGCCGAGGCGATGGCCTACACGGCGCTTGGCGATTATCGCAAGGCGCATGATCGATGGTTGTTGTTGATTACCGAATTTCCTGTCGCGACCCATGAGTCCGGCGACTATGCCGAGGCTGCCTACACGGCCTTTGAGAGTAGCGATGCGCGGCAGGCGATGGAGATTCTGATCACCGGCATGCACCGTTTCCCGCGTGATGCGGATTTCGCGTTGCGTGCCGGATGGATCGCGTTGCTGACGGATCATGATGAGCGGGCCTATCGATTTTTGTTGGGTGGCCAGCAGATTGGCTATCGTGCGGAGAAGGTCGAAAATGCCACAGCCTTGCTTGCGATTGCGGCGATGCAATGCGGTGCGAAGGATGATGCCTCGGCTTACTATGTGAAACTCGTTGAATCAGATCCTGCTTGGAAGGATGCGAAGACGATCGAGGCGCTCGATTGGCCCGTGGAATTGAAATCGGCACTTGAGTCGGTGCGTGCTTCGACTTCGTTGATTCCCCTTACGCGTTAGCGTAGGTTTGCATCAATCATCGCCGAATTTTTGCATTTCGAAAATTCGCTGCTAACATGTCGGCGCGTGAACTACTCCCCCCGGTCACGTTGCATCGCATTTCTTGGTGACTATGTGCCCCGAAGGTGCGGTATCGCAACATTTACTCATCATCTGTGCGAGGCCGTCGCCTCCCATCCCTCATCACCGGCATGCTCGGTGGTGGCGGTGAATGATCATCAAAACGCCTATCGCTATCCGCCGCGCGTGCAAATCGAGGTCGATCAGCATGATCCGGCATCCTACGCGATTGCGGCGCGGCAACTCAACGAAAGTGGCGCCGATATCCTATGCGTGCAGCATGAATTCGGCATTTACGGAGGTCCGGCCGGCTCCCATTTGCTGCGATTTCTCGATGCGGTCGCGATGCCGGTGGTGACGACACTGCACACGGTTTTGCCCGAGCCTGATGTGCACCAGCGGCGGGTGATGGATGCACTCATTGCGCGAAGCTCGCGGCTTGTGGTGATGGCGGACAAGGCTGCTGAGATTTTATTGGCCAATCATGGGGTGAAGGATGCGATGATCGACGTCGTTCCGCACGGCATTCCCGATGTGCCGTTTGAACCCAGTGCTTTGTTCAAAGGTGATCTTGGTCTGCAAGGGCGTTCGGTGCTGCTGACCTATGGTTTGCTTGGTCCCGGAAAGGGCATCGAGCACGCGATACGCGCCATGCCGGAAATCATTCGCAGGCATCCCGAGGTGCTTTACATCATTCTTGGCGCAACGCATCCGAATCTGCTTGAGAGTGAGGGGGAGGGCTATCGCGAGATTCTTGAGGGATTGGCGGACGGGCTTGGTGTGGCGGACCATGTGGCATTTGAAAACCGCTTTGTGACGGCGGGTGAGTTGGCGCGATTCATTGGTGCGACCGATGTGTATCTCACGCCGTATCTCAATGAGGCGCAGGTCACTTCTGGTACTTTGGCGCATGTGTTTGGGGCGGGTCGCGCGATTGTTTCGACGCCGTATTGGCATGCGCGCGAACTGCTGGGTGAAGACCTTGGTGTGTTGGTGCCATTTCAAAATTCAAGCGCGATTGCCGATGGCGTGTGCGGCTTACTGGATGAGCCCGAGCGTGCCGACGGCATGCGGAGAAATGCCTATGAACAGAGCCGTTCGAGCGTGTGGTCCGAAGTAGCGGCGCAGTACATGGAAATCTTTGATGAGGTGGCGGAGCAAAAGTTGGTGGAAGCCAATGGTGCTGCGGATCTCGTGAAATTTGGATCGGCGACGGAAAATTTTTCCGGCTTGAAGCTCGATCATTTGAAGCGTCTCACCGACGACACCGGGATTCTGCAGCATGCGATCTACAATGTGCCGAATTACCGCGAGGGATATTGCATCGATGACAACGCGCGTGCCTTCATTTTGTGCAATCGGATCGAGGCGTATTTCCCCGGCATGCGGATTCCGGAGATCGACATGCTGGCGACGAGGTATCTTGCCTTCATTGCGGCGGCGCTTGATGAATCAACCGGGCGCTTTCGCAACTTCATGAATCACGAGCGGCGTTGGATCGAGCCTTTTGGCAGCGAGGATAGCCATGGTCGCGCGGTGTG
>Ga0208595_1000616_pt1 | contig 12910 bp, 8 predicted proteins | sample LakMenEpi28Jun11_FD_150742 | JGI IMG/M metagenome (GOLD analysis project Ga0208595, IMG submission 150742) | Freshwater microbial communities from Lake Mendota, WI - 28JUN2011 deep hole epilimnion (SPAdes) | ecosystem: Environmental > Aquatic > Freshwater > Lake > Epilimnion/Euphotic zone ...
TTTCTAAATCGGCAATAGTTCTGGAAACCTTTAAAATTCTATCATACGCTCGTGCCGACAAATTCAATCGTTCCATAGCCGTTTTTAATAATTGTAGAGAAACATCATCTAAAGCACAATATTCACGAATTAATTTACTACTCATTTGTGCATTATAATGAATGTGATTGTAGTTTTCGAAACGTTGTGTTTGAATATTTCTTGCCTCTGTAACCCGTTTTCTAATTTCAACACTACTTTCTGCCTTGCGAGTTTCCGATAATTTTTCAAAAGGTACGGGTGTGACTTCAATATGAATATCAATTCGATCTAAAAGAGGCCCTGAAATTTTACTTAAATAGCGTTGCATTTCCATTTGTGAAACACCATTTGAATTTTTCGAATCGTTAAAAAAACCACTTGGACTCGGATTCATACTGGCTACTAACATAAATGATGAGGGATAAGTAATCGTAAATTTTGCTCGTGCGATTGTTACTTCTCTATCTTCTAATGGTTGGCGCATCACTTCTAAAACTTCACGTTTAAACTCAGGTAATTCATCTAAAAACAAAACGCCATTATGTGCTAAAGAAATTTCTCCTGGCTGTGGATAACTTCCTCCACCCACCAAACTTACAGAACTTGCCGTGTGATGTGGTGCTCGAAAAGGACGTTGTGTTAATAATCCTGCATCTTTTATTCTACCTGTAACCGAGTGAATTTTAGTTGTTTCCAACGCTTCTTGCATACTCATAGGTGGTAAAATGCTTGGCAAACGTTTGGCTAACATCGTTTTACCAGCGCCTGGAGGTCCAATTAAAATAATGTTATGACCGCCAGCTGCTGCAATTTCCATACATCTTTTTATGGATTCCTGACCTTTGACGTCGGCAAAATCGAATTCTGGAAATTCAAGATTTTTAGAAAATTCTTCTTTCGTATCAATTATGGTCGGAATTAAAGTTTCTTTTCCTTCAAAAAAATTAATGACTTGCAATACATTTTCTACACCATACACTTCCAAACCTTCAACTATAGCGGCTTCTTTTACATTTTGATTGGGAAGGATAATTCCTGTAAAACCTTCTTCTTTTGCTTTAATTGCTATAGATAATGCTCCGCGAATTGGCTGTAAACCACCATCTAAAGACATTTCGCCCATAATAATATACTTTCCTACTTCGTCGGCGTTAATTTGACCAGAAGCAGCTAAAATTCCTATAGCTAAGGTTAAATCATAGGCGGAACCTTCTTTCCTTAAATCGGCAGGCGCCATATTTATGGTGATTTTTTTTCCGGGAAGATTGTAATTGTTGTTTTTTAGAGCGGCAGCAATACGATAACTGCTTTCTTTAATTGCGGAATCTGGTAAACCTACTAAATGGTATCCTATTCCTTTATCGATATTTACTTCTACAGTAATGGTGGTGGCATCTACACCGAAAACGGCGCTTCCGAAGACTTTTACTAACATGGCGTGTACTTTAAAAAATTGGCTTATATAAATACAAATATAGAAAAGTTTTTGAAATAAAAAAACCTGAACAAAAAAATCATTCAGGTTTATATAGATTTTTTAATTTCTACTTTTTATTAGCCAGGGCAATACCATTTTCTAACCATTTTTTATATTCTTCAATATTGGTATTAAATGCCATTGGTGTTACACCTTCTAAATCATTACCCTCATTATCAATAATAACATATAAAGGTTGCGAATTACTTTTATACCTTGAAATTTGTAAATCTGTCCATTTATTTCCAATAGTAATTACTTGCTTTCCCGTTGTTTTAGAAACGTATTGTTTTTCTTTAGGTAAATCAATTTTTCTATCACAATATAAAGAAACTAAAACCACATCATTTTTTATGATTGATAATATGTTTTTGTCAGACCAAACATTGTCTTCCATTTTTCTGCAATTTGCACAGGCATCACCTGTAAAATCTAACAAAACTGGTTTGCCTACTTTTTTCGCATAAGCTAATCCGTATTCATAGTCTTCAAAAGCGATAATTCCGTGTGGTCCATTGTGCGCGTGTTCTGGTAATTCAGCTGTACTCGAATTTCCATTTCCAAATCCTGATGCGCTTTCTGCATAAGTCATAGGAGGCGTTAATCCGCTCAATATTTTTAATGGAGCGCCCCATAATCCTGGTATCATATAAAAAGTAAAAGTGGAAACGATAATAGCCATCATCAAACGCCCTACTCCTATTTTATCCGCTTTTTCATAATCGTGCGGTAACATATATTTTCCGAATAAATACAACGCCCAAGCTGCAAAAACCGCTATCCAAATGGCAATAAACAATTCTCTTTCTAACCAATGTTTTTGTAACACCAAATCGGCATTAGATAAAAACTTAAAGGCAAAAGCCAATTCTAAAAATCCTAATGAAACTTTAACCGTATTTAACCAACCACCCGATTTTGGCATTGAATTTAACCAACCTGGAAACATAGCAAATAACATAAATGGTAAAGCAATAGCGATAGAGAAACCTAACATTCCAATAATTGGCGCTAAACCACCTTTTGATGCCGATTCTACAAGTAAAGTACCAACAATTGGACCTGTACAAGAAAAAGAAACTACTGCTAATGCCAATGCCATAAAAAAGATACCAACTATACCGCCTTTGTCAGCTTTTGAATCAATTTTTGTAGCCCAAGAACTTGGTAAAACAATTTCAAAAGCACCTAAAAATGATAATGCAAAAATCACTAATAAGGCAAAGAAAATTAAATTAAACGTAACACTTGTTGATAATTCATTCAGTGCTTCTGCGCCAAAAATTCCTGTAATTAAAGAACCTAATAACACGTAAATAGCAATAATGGCTAAGCCGTATATGATGGCATTTCTAATACCTGCAGCTTTGGTTTTACTTTGTTTGGTAAAAAAACTTACCGTCATTGGAATCATTGGAAAAATACAAGGCATTAAAAGTGCGGCAAAACCACCAAGAAAGGCTAAAAAGAAAATTGTCCATAAACTTTTTTCTTCTTTTTCTGCTGTTGCATTGTTTGAATTTTTTACTGGCGCAACAGTTTGCTTTGTGGCATCAACTTCTGATGTTGCAACTGAATCTGTAGTCTTTGCAGCTGAATCAATTAGTGTTTCAGTACTTTCCAAAACTTTTAATTCTGGTAAATTAAATTTTAAATTGGCTTCTGTTTGCACACATTTTCCATCAATACATGCTTGTCCATCTGCCAAAAGAGATATTGTTTTTAAATTGGAATTTAATATTTTAATTCGTTGTGTAAATTTTGCAGAAGTTTGAAAGTAATATTCTTCTATTTCAAATATTTCATTAAACGATTTTTTATATTTTCCTTCTTTAGCTTTTCCAACTAATTGATAATTTCCTTTTTGATTTTTAAATGTAAAAACCAACGGTAACGCACCACCTTCTGGTGTATACTGAGAATATAAATGCCAATTATTTTCAATACTTGCTGAGATAATTAAATCTACTTCAGTATCAGAAACTTTCACAACACTTGAACTCCATTTTACAGGTTCTACAATTTGTGCTGTTCCAAAAAAGGTAACTAATATCGCTAATAAACTAACTATTTTCTTCATTATTATAGGTTATTTGTATTATATTTTGATTGGTGTTTTCTGGCTTAAATCGTTCGTCGGCTCTATGCCCTATTATCCAAACAATTTTATTGTTGCTTTCTAAAATAAAAGCTTGTTGTTTTTGAAATAATGTAAATTTTTCATCTTTAAAATACTTGCTTACTTTCTTTTTGCCTTGCATTCCTGCTGGATAAAAGAAATCACCTTCATTCCATTTTCTTATGATTAACGGAAATTGTAACTTCGATTCTTCCACAAATATAATGTTCTTGTTTTGATTTGAAATGTTACTTATGTTACAAAAACTGAAATTTAAAGGAAAATTAGTACTTTCAGTTACAGAATTAATAACAATAGTTTCAAAATTCATCATTCTTTTTTGAGAAAGAAGTAAATAATCTCTGTCTTTTAATAAAATATAATTTTCAGATTCGATGCGTTTTCCTGTTTGCGATTGTACTAAATCATAGACATCATTCCAAGCCGTAAACCCATATTTATAAAGCCATTGGTACAAATACGCTTTATAATTTGAATAGTGAAGCAAGGCAGCAATATTAATTTTAATTTGTTGGTTTTCCTCTGAAACTACTTTATCATACACCAACAAAACCGCATCATCTACTAAAGATTGTTGCTGATTAAGATGTTCTAACGTATTTTGAAATGATTGTAAAAACGAATCATTAATTTCCTTAAAAACAGGCACAATATGATGTCTAATTTTATTTCTTACATATTTATCCGAAGCATTACTGCTATCTTCTCGCCATTGTAATTGGTTTTCAGAGGCATAAATTTCAATTTCTTTGCGAGAAAAAGGCAACATGGGTCGGATAATATTTCCGTTTTGCGATGGAATTCCTGTTAAACCTTCTAAACCTGTACCGCGAGAAATATGAATCAAAAATGTTTCCACATCGTCATCAGCGTGATGCGCAGTAATAATATAATCGAATTTTTCTTGGATTAAAATCTCGTTAAACCAATCATACCTTAGATTTCTGGCAGCAACTTGCGTTGATAATTTATATGTTTCAGAATATTTTTTAGTATCAAATTTTGTAGTAAAAAAAGGAATATTATGCTGCTTGGAGTAATTAGTAACAAATTTTTGATCTTCATCACTTTCCAAATTTCTTAATTGAAAATTGCAGTGCGCTAAAGCAAAATTGAAATTTAATTTTTGAAATAAATGTACTAAAACCATACTATCCAAGCCACCACTGGTAGCCACAAGTAATTTTTTATCTTGTAAGAAAGAAAAATTTTGTTGAATATGATTTTTTAGTTTTTGAAGCATTTACAAATGTAATTAATTTACTTGAAGAACCTCAAACATAGCTTTGGCTTTCAATAAACATTCTTCGTATTCGTTTTCTGGAATGGCTTCAGCAGTAATGGCACTTCCAACAGAGAAACTTAAATATTGATTTTCTGAATTATATAAAATACTTCGAATCACCACATTAAAATCAAAATTTCCTGAAGGTGTAAAATAGCCTACAGCTCCGCTATACAATCCTCGTTTTGTTTCTTCCAAATCTTCAATGATTTTCATAGCTGAAATTTTTGGAGCACCTGTCATACTTCCCATTGGAAAAGTGGTTCGTAAAATTTCAATCGGTGAAGTGGTATGTGATATAGATGAAACTACAGTTGAAATCATTTGATGCACTTGTTTAAAAGAATAAATTTCACATAATTCTTCTACTTCAACACTGCCTTTTGTAGCGGTTTGAGATAAATCATTTCTTACCAAGTCAACAATCATAATATTTTCTGAACGTTCTTTTGGATTACTATTAAGAGCTATTTTAATTTGTTCGTCTATATTTGAATCCGTATTACGCTTTGCTGTTCCTTTTATCGGCTGAGAAATTACTTTTTCATTATCTTTTTTCAAATAACGTTCTGGTGAGGCCGATAGTAAATACTGCTTATTTTTCTTGAAATAAACAGCAAATGGCGAATCAGATATTTTATTTAATTTTTGATAAATTTCCGATGGTTCAATTAGAGCATTATTCGCAAAAAATTCCATACAAAAATTAGCCTCATAAATATCTCCTCGATGTATGTGTGATAAGGTTTTTTCGACTTTTTTTATGTAATTTTCTTTAGAAATTCTTTGTTGAATATTAATTGATAACTTTTGACATTTGACATTTGACATTTGACTTTGAATAATTTCATCAAAATCAGAATCAATTTCATCATCACACATATTTAGATATTGAATTTCTAAAGTAGAATCTTTTAATAAAAAGATTTTTTTAGGTTGAAAAAAGTACAAATCTGAGAAACCTAATCCGTCAAAATTTTGAGATTGCAAGTGTTCAACATCATTTTTTAAATCGTAAGCTAAATATCCAAATAACCAATCATTTGCTTTAGATTGGTATTGATACAAATCTTCAAATGCCTTTTCATAATCGGTTTGAATGGATGTGAAAGCGTCTACAGCTACAATTAAATCATAAGACTTATATAACTGATTTTCATTAGTTTCAACGTTGCTATCTAAAATGATTGTTTCACTAAATTGCTGACTCCAATATAAAATTTGCTCTTTAAAAAGAGTTGGATTTGCTATGTGTTTTGTACTAGTAGTTCGCAAGAGATATTATTTTTCGCCTAAATAAATTAGATCATATTCAATAACCATTTCATCATTTGCAATATAAATTTGTTTGCTACTTCCTGCATTTTTAGGAGAGACAATTGTTATAACAGTATCTATACCTAAATTATCAACACAAAAATATTTATTAGACGTTCCTGATTCATTTTCAACTTTGTCTTCATATTTTAAAATACTATACAGTTGAATAATTTCAGAATACACAACAAAGCGATGTTTGTCTCTATCCAAATTAATCAATAGTTCAGTGGGTTGTGTTTTAGACCATTTAGACCATTCGCCTTTTGCATTTTTTTGAGAAACAGAATAATTAACTGTTTTAAATTGATATGTTTGAGAAAATCCCATTTGTGTACATAAACCTAAAAACAATACAATAACTATTTTTTTCATTTTATATAAATTAAAATTGAATTTCGTTTACACTGCCTTTTGCTAAATTAAATTCGGTAATCACATTATTTACAATCGTTTCAACTGGAAGAATATCGTGAATTAATCCTGCAATTTGACCAATTTCTAATTCACCATCTACTAAATCACCTTCAAACATACCTTTTTTAGCTCTTGCTCTGCCTAATAACGTTTTTAAATCTTCTACAGAAGCACAATTGGCATAAGCTTCTTGAATATCATTAAAAAATTTGTTTTTAATTAATCTAACCGGCGCTAATTCTTTTAAAGTAACCAGTGTTTCACCTTCTTGTGTTTCTAATATTGTTTTCTTAAAGTCAATATGTGCACTTGATTCTATCGAAGCGGCAAATCGACTTCCCATCTGAACGCCATCAGCTCCTAAAACCATAGCAGCTAACATACCTTTACCCGTGGCAATTCCGCCAGCTGCGATTAATGGAATAGAAATATTTTCTTTTACCATTGGAATTAAAGTAAGTGTTGTAGTTTCTTCTCTACCGTTGTGTCCTCCAGCTTCAAAACCTTCAGCTACAACAGCATCTACACCAGCCTCTTGAGCTTTTAAAGCAAATTTAGAACTGCTTACCACGTGAACCACAATAATTCCATTTTCTTTAAGAAAACTGGTCCAGGTTTTAGGATTTCCAGCAGAAGTAAAAACAATTTTAACACCTTCTTCTACAATAATTTGCATAATTTCTTCGATGTTTGGATATAACATCGGAACATTTACACCAAAAGGTTTAGATGTTGCTTTTTTACATTTTTGAATATGTTCACGCAAAACTTCTGGATACATAGAACCTGCACCAATAAGTCCTAATCCTCCTGCGTTACTTACTGCACTTGCTAATTTATAACCACTATTCCAAATCATTCCACCTTGAATAATCGGATAAGAAATTCCAAATAATTGTGTGATTTTATTCATTTAATTGATCTGCTTATTTTTTAATAATTTTTCCAATGTGCTCTTTTGTAGATAAATACCTGTAATAATAAATACCTTTTGGTAAATCTTCTAAATCTATAAAAGCGTTATAAGAACCTTCAAATTCTTTATTAGCCACTTTTTGACCCAAGGTATTAATGATTTCAATTGTTCCTTTTTCTGAAGCATCTTCAAGACGTAAAAACATAAGATTTTCTGTTGGGTTTGGATATACTGTAAAATATTTTGGATTGTTGTCTACAATTGTTTCCATATTTAAAGCAGCAGTTAATGCCGATTGAAAATCTGGAATTCCGTACCCTTTTTGTATGGTTGGATTGATGTAATTATCTGATGATTGTTTAATGTATTGAACCACTTGTTGTGCTGATAAATTGGGTACAGCCGACCAAAATGTCGCTACCATTCCTGCTATAACAGGACTTGAAAAAGAGGTTCCGTTTGAAGCATATATTGTTCCTGTTGGAGAACAAACGGTTGTTCCTAAACCCTTTGCACATACATCTGGTTTAACTCGTCCGTCAAATGAAGGTCCAATTGAACTAAATGTAGCGTATTGTTCTAAGCTATTTACTGCACCTATGGTTAATGCACCAATAGCATCTGCTGGTGTACCAATGTGTGGCTCGTTTGAGGCACCTGAGTTACCAGCACTAATTACAACTACAATTCCTTTATTGAATGCCATATTGGCACCACGGGAAGAAAACGTTTTGTTTCCAATCATATCATTATAATCGTGAGAATAATTAGGATTGTCGTATCCAAAATATCCTAAAGAAGAGTTAATTACATCGGCACCATAATAATCCGCTAATTCGGCACCTTCTACCCAATACGATTCTTCTACAGGATTTTCAGAATTAATATCTTCTGTAATAAATAAATAATATTTTGCATTTGGAGCTGTACCAACTAATTGTCCTTCTGCAAATCCGCCCATAGTAGATAAAACATTTGAACCGTGATTGTGTCTGAAAAAATAATTAGTGTTTTGATCAGGAAAATTATAACCTCCTAATATTTGATTGTTTGCAATTAAATTTTGAAATGGAAGTGCTGTATCAACTCCTAAAAATCCAGAATCTAAAACGGCAATAACTTTTCCTTGCCCTGTATAATTTTGTTGATGCAATAAATGCCCATTAAGCATTTCAATTTGGTTTTGAGAATTACCGTAGTTGTAAATTACTTGAGTATCTAATTGTTTGTTTACTGCTGAAATTTTATTGCTTTGAGAAACTCTTCCACCTGGATTTAATGAATGATTGGCAAAAGTGATGTGATTCACAAAACTTAAATTTGTTAAAGCTTGAACATTGGTTTGAGTACCTCGAATATGCAACGCATTCATCCATCTTGATTTTGCCATAACTGTAATTCCAGTTGATGCCGCAATTTGAGTAATATAACTTTGCTCCACAGGAACATCAGTAATATCTAAAGAAATATTTTGAGCGATTCTTCTATCCAACGCACGTTGTGTTAACATCGTTAGAGGATTAGCTAAATAAGTTGCTGCACTTGGTTTATTATTAAAATATACCCAGGCATCTTCAATTTGAGCAAAACTCAAGTTGATAATTCCTAAAAATAATAAAAGATATATTTTTTTCATATTAAAAATTAGTATTCAAATATAGCAAATTTATTTTATGAAATTACTCCACTACCCTGCAATTCATCATCCATATACCAAGCTACAAATTGTCCTTCGGTAATAGCAGATTGCGGATTTTCAAAATGTACATACATACCACTTTTAAATTGATGTAAAGTTGCTTTTTGCAAAGACTGACGATATCTAATTCGTGCCATTACATTTTTAGTTTCTCCTACATTCAATTTTAAATCTTGACGAATCCAATGTACTTCGTTTGCTTTTATGAACAACGTATTTTTGAATAACCCAGGATGATTGGCGCCTTCTCCAACATAAATAATATTATTTACAACATCCGTTTGAATGACAAATAAGCCTTCTTTTGTACCACCAACATTTAACCCACGACGTTGTCCGTTTGTAAAATAATGAGCCCCTTGATGCTTTCCTTTTACAATTCCGTTTGCATTTGAATAGTCTTTATTTTTAGCATAAAAAGCTAATGACTCTTCAGTGTTTTCAAAATTTGGAAGTATAGAATTATAAATTTCATTAGTAGAAGGAATTTCAATAATTAGACCTTCTTTTGGTTGTAACTTTTGTTGTAAAAATTCTGGTAAACGCACTTTTCCAATAAAACATAAGCCTTGAGAATCTTTTTTCTCAGCCGTAACCAATTCCATTTTAGTGGCAATTTCTCTAACTTCTGGTTTTGTTAATTCGCCAATTGGAAATAATGCTTTTGCTAATTGTTCTTGTGATAATTGGCATAAAAAATACGATTGATCTTTGTTGTCATCTTTACCAGCTAATAATTGATGCACTTGTTTTCCGTCAACTTCAATGGTGTTTTTACGACAATAATGACCAGTTGCTACATAATCTGCACCCAAAGAAACAGCAATTTTCATAAAAACATCGAACTTAATTTCTCTGTTGCATAATACATCAGGATTTGGCGTTCGTCCGTTTTCGTATTCTGAAAACATATAATCCACTATTTTCTCTTGATATTGTTCAGATAAATCAACCGTTTGAAATGGAATTCCTAATTTTTCAGCAACCAATAAAGCGTCATTACTATCTTCTAACCACGGACATTCATTTGAAATAGTTACGGAATCATCGTGCCAATTTTTCATAAAAAGTCCAATAACATCATATCCTTGTTCTTTCAAAAGATAGGCTGCTACGCTTGAATCTACACCGCCAGATAGTCCTACTACTACTCGTTTCATTTAATTTTATTATTATTCTTCAATTGGTTTTTCTTTTGGAGTACTTTTAGCAAACTTTTTGGCTAATTTTTGCTCCATTTTATATAACTCCTTTGAAAATTTTTCTGCTTTAACTTGTTTTACAACTTTGTCGTTTTCGTAAAATTTCCACATTCCAACCTTTACATTGTTTTTATAGGTTCCTTCGTATATTTTTTTTCCATTCCCATCAAAATAAATAGCAACACCTTCAAACATATCATTAACGTATTGATGTTGGTCTATTTGCTTTCCATTTTCAGCAAATGTTTTGGCAATGCCATTTTTCTTGCCATCTGTGTAATTAATTTCTTCCGCTAATTTACTTGATTTATAAAATACTTTTCTAACTCCGTTTAGCTTCCCGTTTTTATAATTTTCAAGCGTCATAATATCTTTAGATTCTTGATGGTAATATTTCCATTGGCCTTCAAAAAGTTTATTTTTTACAACACCTTCACTAACTTTATTTCCTTTTTGATCGAAAAAAATAGTATAACAAGATCCATCTGCTTTTGAAAAATCGCGAGTTGCAATCAATGTACCTGCTTTTGTATCATCAAAATATTTAAAAGTACCAACTTCTTTTCCGTGTTCAAAAGTGCCTTCATAACGAGGACGTTTACTTTCTTCGTGAACGCCTTTCCAAAAACCATGACGCAAACCTTGTTCGTCAAATTGATTTAATTTATCTTGTGCTGAAACCAAATTTACAAGTACTAAATAAGTAATAAAAATTAGTTTTTTCATAGGTTACTATAGATTGATTAAGTGTGTGTTTTTTTAACTAAAATAATACAACGTTTGTTTTACAAAAATAGTATAAAAAAACCTGTTCGCAACAAGAACAGGTTTTTAAAGAATTTATTTTTTCTTTTGGTTTAATGCTTTTTGAGCTTCTTGTTGTTCCATTATTTCTCGCATTTTCTTTTGAAATTTCGATTCCGTTTTAGGTTTCGCTTTATTTACTTGAATTTGTGCGTGAATTTTTTCTTCGTTAACAACATACTTTTTAATTACTAACATAATTCCAATAGTAATTAAGTTTGAAATAAAGTTGTATAAACTCAATCCTGAACCATAATTATTGAAGAAAACCAACATCATAATTGGAGAAAGATAAATCATAATTTTCATAATTTTCCCCATATCTGGCATACCTTCTTGTTGAGGCGCTTGCATAGCTTGGTCTCCAGTAGTCATTTTCATATAGAAGAAAATAGCAATAGCTGCTAATATTGGAAATAAACTTACGTGATCACCATAAAAAGGTATATTAAATGGTAATTTGTAAATAGAATCATATGAAGATAAATCGTCTGCCCAAAGGAAACTTTTTTGTCTTAAATCAAAAGCAGAAGGGAAAAACTGAAACGAGGCATACATAAACGGTAATTGAATTAATGCTGGAATACAACCCGCCATTGGATTTACGCCTGCTTTAGAATACAATGCCATTGTTTCTTGTTGTTTTTTCATTGGGTTATTTTTAAATTTTTCTCCCAATTCTGCAATTTCTGGTTTCAATACTTTCATTTTGGCTTGCGACAAGAAAGATTTGTATGTAATAGGTGACATCGCAATTTTTATCAAAATCGTAAAGATAATAATTGCAATTCCGTAAGGCATAAATCCTGATAATAATCCAAATAATGGAATAAATACAAATTGATTAATCCAACCAAAAACACCCCAACCTAAAGAAACTAATTCATCTAAGTTTTTATCATAAGCACTTAATGTTTTATAATCTGTAGGACCATAATACATATTCATATCGTAATTTAAAGCGCCATTTTTAAACTCTAAAGGCATTTTAGTTGTAAAATTTTTAGTAAAAACGGTATCTACTTTTTCATCATCTACTAAATTATCCGATTTTAAATCTACTTTTTTAAATGGTGTGTTTGTTAATAAAACAGAAGTAAAAAAGTGTTGTTTAAAAGCTACATAAGTAACTGCTTCTGCAGTATCTTCTTTATCTGAAGCCGCATTTAAATAATCGTCTTTTCCGTTATCAAATTCGTAAATTAATTCGGTATATCTATTTTCGTAAGAGACACTTTTTTCGTTACGATAGGTTTTTAGATTCCATTCTAAATCGGTTGGTTTTGAAGTGTTTAAAACATTTTCCAAACCTTGTGTACGAATAGAAAACTCCAACATATGATCGTTATCTTTCATTACATAACGGTACTCTAAAAACTGATTTTCACCTGTTTTAAGTTGCATTGTTACTACCTGATTTTTTCCTTCTTTCGTATATTTTGGTTCGAAGTATAAATCCTTAGTATTGATAACTTTACCGTCTTTTGTGGTAAACGTTAAATTAAAATTTGCATTATTATCTTTAATAATTTGTACCGCTTTACCTGAACCTTTTTTAAATTGTTCTTCATTTAATATTGTCGCTTCAGAAATATAACCACCTTTATTTGCTATTTTTAAACGCAATACGTT
>Ga0208595_1000617_pt1 | contig 12906 bp, 9 predicted proteins | sample LakMenEpi28Jun11_FD_150742 | JGI IMG/M metagenome (GOLD analysis project Ga0208595, IMG submission 150742) | Freshwater microbial communities from Lake Mendota, WI - 28JUN2011 deep hole epilimnion (SPAdes) | ecosystem: Environmental > Aquatic > Freshwater > Lake > Epilimnion/Euphotic zone ...
CGCATGGCGTCATCACGTGCCGTGTCGTCCGCCGCTTGGATCGCATCGAGGTAGGCCTCCATCGGGGTTTTCGAATCGACGACGATCGTCTTGCCGCCGGGCAGGTTGACGATGAGGTCGGGTCGGAGTTTTTTCCCTTCGTCGGTGGTTGTTGTGTGTTGGGTTTCGAAATCACAGTGTTCCTGCATGCCGGCGAGTTCGACCACGCGGCGGAGTTGGATTTCGCCCCATTGCCCGCGGCCGGCGGGTTGGCGTAGCGCTTTGACGAGCGACGAGGTTTCGCTTTGGAGCTTTTGGTTGCCGTCGTTGAGGTGGCGGATTTGTGCGAGCAGGTCCGAGTAGGCGCCTTCGCGGGCTTTTTCGATTTCGCCGATGCGTGATTCGAATTTTCCGAGGGTATCGGTGACTGGCTTGACGAGTCCCTCGATGGCGACCTTGCGTTTTTCGAGTTCGCCGCGGGCTTCTTCGCTTTGCGATGCGAGTGAGGCTTTGGCGAGTTGGAGAAATTGTTCGGAGCTCGTCTTGAGGGCATCGGCCGAGAGCGCCTTGAAAGTGTCGGAGAGTTTCGCTTCCGAGCGTTCGAGCAGGGCCTGCTTTTCGTGGGCGGCTTTGATTTCCGCATCGAGTTGGGCTTGGATTTTTGAAAGCTCGTTGCGGAAATCCTGCGCTTGTTTTTCGTGCGAGTTGGCCTCGGCGGTGCATTGCGCGAGGCGTGAATCCAGTTCGCTGACGCGGCGTTGTTCGGCGCTGAGGCGCTCGTTGGCGGCGGTGATTTGACGCGATGCCAAGAGGTGGGTGATGAGCCAGCCGAGCAGGCATCCCGCGATCGCGAGTAGGGCGTGAGGCAGGTAGTTGGCGATTTCGGGAGGCATGATGGCGGATTTCGCTTGCGGGCTGGTGAAAGCTCGGCTTCGTAGGGGGCGTCCGGGGACCATTTCTAGCTAACCGTTTCCTCGCACAAAGCAACGAAAACCGATCATTCATCATGCCACACACACTACCCGAACTCGGATACGCCTACGACGCCCTCGAACCTCACATCGATGCCCGCACGATGGAGATTCATCACAGCAAGCATCATCAGGCCTACATCACCAATTTGAACAACGCCATCGCCGGCAAGCCGGAGCTTGAAGACAAGTGGATCTGCAAGCTCATCGGCGATCTCGCATCCGTGCCGGAAGACATCCGCATGGTCGTGCGCAACAATGGCGGTGGTCACTGGAACCACAGCTTTTTCTGGAAGGTCATTGCTCCAGGTGGTGCCAAGGCGCCTTCGGGTGATCTCGCTGCCGCGATCGACAAGGCATTCGGATCCTTCGATGCCTTCAAGGAAGCCTTCGCCAAGGCAGGTGCCACGCGCTTTGGATCCGGCTGGGCTTGGCTCGTCAAAAAATCCGACGGCTCACTCGCCGTTTGCTCGACCCCGAATCAGGACTGCCCGCTGATGGGTGAGTCGGTTGCTGGATGCTCCGGTGAGCCGCTCCTCGGTCTCGATGTCTGGGAGCACGCCTACTATCTCCACTATCAAAACCGCAGGCCGGATTACATCAGCGCCTTCTGGAATGTGGTGAACTGGGATGTCGTCGCCGCGAACTTCGCGGGTTGATCCTATTTCAAATTCAAACAAAAGCGGCTGTGGGGGATGCCCTACAGCCGCTTTTTTTTTGTGGGGTTGAATTGCCGATTTATTACCAGCTCACCTTTGCGCGGAAGACACCGGTCAGGCCGGGTTCGTTTTGGCCCGAGCCGTGGATGCGGTAGTCTTCGTCGGTGGGGTTCTCCGCGCCGCAGCTGAGGTCGAGGTGTTCGTTGACCTTCCATCCGGCATAGAGCGATGCGACGACATAGCCGGGCGTGCCGTTGGTGGGGATGCGTTCTTTGTCGGCTGCTTGGTCAGCATCGCTGGTGCGGTCCTCGGTATCAGCGCCGAAGATGCGGCCTTCAACCCAGTATTTCGAATCCGGGTGTGTCCAACGCAGCGCGATCGAGCCGGTGAACGGCAGAAGGTATTTCATGTATTTTTCGACCAAGGGTCCATCGATGTACGATGGCGCTTCGACTTCACCTTCCTGCCATGAAGTGAAGCCGCTGAGTGTCCATTGCGGGTGGAAGCGCCATGCGCCTTCGACTTCGACGCCGTGGATGTAGCCATCGGCAGCATTGGCGTTGATTGTGTTGCTGTCATCCGGTTTGGTGATCGGGACTGCGGTAATCATCTGGTCGACCTCGGTGTGGAAGAGAGAAACATCAAGCGAGGTGGTGTCGGTGTGGTGATGGGTGCCAATCTCCCAGGTGAGAAATTCCTCCGGTTCGAGTGAGGTCGAGCCTGCGGCGGCTGAGCCGGAATTTGAGACGATGTTGCCGGTCATGTCGTTGAGGTTGGGCGCACGAAATGCCTCGGATGCTCCCGCGTAAACACTCCATTGTTCGTCGAGCTTGTAGAGCGCGCGCAGCGAGCCTACGAGCGAGTCCCAATCGGCGGATGCGCTGGGTTGTTGATTGCCATTATTGTCATAGTAGCGCCCGAACGAGGCGTCGGCATAGGTGTAGCGAAGCCCGCCGGTGATTTCGAGGGGCTCGGTGGCCTGCCATTCGTACTGACTGTAAATGCCGAGCAGGTCGTAATTCGAATCGTCGCCGATGGGGAGAAGTTCGGAGTAATTGGTGCCGGCCTGGTTGTTCTTGCTTCCGGAAGAGTCGATCGAATCGTTGTAAAAATCCAATCCGTAGACCAGATTGCCGGGGCCGATTTTTGATTCAAGCATCAGGTCGATGCCGGTGGTTTCGAGATCGATGTCGGATTCGCGTACCGAGTCCTCTTTGGCTTTGTATGGGATGGTATTGCGGTCCTGAAACTCCGAGTCAGCAGTGGTCTGGTAGGAAAGCGTGGCATTCCAGCGTTGGATGGCAGCGTTGTTGTCGGCATTTTCTCCGCTGTAGCGCAAGTAGCTGAGGCTTCTTTCTTGGTCGTAGGTGTTGCTGGTCCATTTGCCTGCTGCGGCTACATGGCTGCCGTGGGTCCAACCGGGGTTGTTGCGGGTGCGATGCCAACGCGAGATGTCATCCTGGTTCACTTGGCTGTGGTAAAAGGTGAGTGTTGAATCGGGCGTGACCGCCCAATCTGCGCGCAGGTCGAGGTCCTGTTCCGGGTAGCCGGTGCCGCGCATGCGTCCGACCGATGAGTCTTCGATGTCGCCAAAGTCTTTGGCGGAGAGCCCGAGCATGATGCCGAATTTCCCGCCGATGCCGGTTTCAGTTTCAAGTCGCCCGATGTGGCTGCCTTGGCCATTGGTGCGGAACTCATAGCTGGCTGATCCGGCTTGGTAAAATTTGCCTTCGGTGCGGTTTTTGAAATCCGATGATTTCGTGAAGGCGTTGAGTGTGCCACCGATCGCGTCGGATCCATAGAGTACGGAGCCTTGGTTTTTGATCAGTTCGAGGTGATCGAGAGAAAGCGCGTCGACGGTGTTCCAGTATTGGACTGCGCCGCTGCGCCATGACGAGTTGTTGAGGCGTACGCCGTCGACGAGCAGAAGGTTTTGGCGGCCGGTGAAGCCGCGGATGATCGGCGAGCCGTGACCGTGCGCGGTTTTTTGGACGAGTACGCCGGGGGTGTATTGGAGGGCTTCGGGCAGGGTGCGGCGGCTTGTTTCGCGGATGAAATCGGCGTCGATGGTCGCGGTCGAGTAGGCCGTGTCGCTGGCGCTTCGATTCGTGCGGGTGGCAGAAACGACCAGAGGGTCGAGTAGGTTTTGAGCGAGTGCAGGGGCGGCGCTGAGGAGAATGAGTGGGGTGATGAGTGATCTCATGGAATGATCGCCGATGGCGTGCTCGGATTTATGGTGCGGTGCTTGATTTCGACAAGATTTCAGGGTGGATAAATTTTGACCAATGGTCATAAAATCGGGCCGGGAAACGACCCGTTAAAAATTGATTTCTCGACCTTTTGCTCTGATTAGGGCATTTTTTCGCTGCTTCGGGGAATGGATAAAAATCAACCATCTGTCGTTCGCGGTAAATCGCTCGTTTTCTGGTTTGCAGCCGGGATGGGGGTGTTTTTCTTGCTGGGGTCGATGGTGCTGGTGGTGGTTTTTCATCGCATGACCCAGGTCGAGGAGGCGGTGGCGTTTCAGGCCTTGGGGAGGGCGAACGCGAATTTTTTGGATCAGACCCCACTGCCGCAGAGCGATCGGATGGCGGCGCAGTTGGGTCAGGTCATGGGCGCGAGGGTGCGCTTTTCCAAGTCGGGCGAAGTGGCGGGCGATGAGCTTGCTGATGGCAAGGCGCGGTGGTGCGACGAGGCACTGCGGGTGGGGTTTCCATTGCGTGGTGGCACGGAGGTTTGGTTTGAGCGCGTGGGTGATCGGTCGGTGCAGCGTCCGGTGTGGCGGCGAATGGATGCGTGGTTGGTGTTGGGGTTGTTCTGGGGATTTGGTCTGGCGTTTGCGTGGTGGATTGGTCGAAGGGTGACAAGGCCCTTGGAAAAATTGGCGGCGTCGGTGTCCCGTGTCGGTGGAGATGTGCCGCTTGATGGATTGCCGGTCGGGCGGGCGGATGAGATTGGGCAGTTGGCGCGGGCGATGGTGGACACGCATGAGTCGTTGCGCGACGAGCGTGAGCGTCGAAAATTTGCCGAGCGCATGGCTTTGCTCGGGCGCATGGCGACGAGTCTGGCGCATGAGGTTCGGAATCCCGTCTCGGCCATTCGTTTGCATGCGGAGTTACTCGATGGGGCATCGGCTGATGAGGTGCGTGTCTCGGGAAATTTGATTGCGAGCGAGGCTGCGAGGATCGAGGGCTTGGTGTCGCAATGGATGCGCTATGCGAGGCCCGAGGCGATGGCGAAGAGCGAATTTGATGTTGTGGCCTTGTTGCGTGAGGCCGCGCTCATTATTGGACCGCAAGCGGCGCATGCGAAGGTCGTGCTACGCGAGGTGGATTTTCCTGCGACTGGTATTTCATTGATCGGTGATCGTGCGCGGATGCTACAGGTGTTGCAGAATTTGCTGATCAATGCCGTGCAAAGCATGCCGCATGGGGGAGAGGTGCGGATGCGGGTGAATGCCGCGGGGCTTGAAATTGCTGACGATGGGCCCGGCTTTAGTGCGGCGGTGCTCGCGCGTTTTGGTGAGCCTTTTTATTCCGAGCGTGAAGGCGGGATGGGCCTTGGTTTGGCGGTGTCGAAGGAAATTGTCGAAGCTCACGGCTGGCGCATCGAGCTCATCAATCGCAGTGGTGCGGTGGTGAAAATTCATTGGTCGAAGGAAATTTGAATCATGGCGGCGGCATCGATATTGATCATTGAAGACGAACATGCCTTGGGTGCGGCGCTGTCCTTGGCGGTGCGGCGCATGGGTCATTTACCGACGTTGGTGGCAAGTGGTGGTGCGGGGCTTGAGGCCTTGCGGCGCGAGCGATTCGACGCGCTGGTGCTCGACATTGGTTTGCCCGACATGAGCGGCCTTGCGGTGCTTGAGCGTTTGCGCGCGGAGGGATCGGATCTGCCGGTGTTGATCGTCACTGCGCATGCGACATTGGATCATGCCATCGCATCGCAGAAATTGGGTGCGACGGATTACCTGATGAAGCCCTTGGATTTGAGGCGATTTGAATCATCGCTTTCTTCCTTGGTAGCTCGCGAGATGGTGTTGGCCGATGCCGTGCAAGGCGAGTGTTCGGTGACTTTGATCGGTGCGGCGCCCTGCATGCGTGATGTGTTTCTCGGAGTGGCGAGGGCTTGTGCGGGCGAGGGTCCCGTGATGATTCATGGCCCGAGCGGATCGGGTAAAACACTAGCGGCAAAGGTGATTCATGCCAATAGCAGTCGGGCTGGCAAGGAGTTGGCCTTGGTCGAGAGTTCGACGATTCGCAGCGTCGATGCCATGCAGGCCTTGATCCTTGGACGTGATGGAACCGTCGTGCTGGAAGAGATCGGTGGACTGTCGGGCGAATTGCAATCATGCATTGCCGTCATGATCGGCGATGCAGCGGTGAATGCATCCGCGAGGCTGATCGTCACCAGCGGCATGGATCCGCGCGATGCGGTTGAGCGTGGGCTGATGCGTGAGGATTTGTTTTATGCCTTGAGTGCCTTGACCATTCCGATGCCACCCTTGTGCGAACGATCCGGCGACATTCCGGCCTTGAGTCAATTTGTTCTGGGGTTGCGTCATGAATCGGCTGCTCCGGTATCGATTACGGCGCCGGCTTTGTGCGCGATGCAGGCGTACTCGTGGCCGGGTAATGTGCGTGAGTTGCGTCACACGCTGGATCATGCCTTGGCGATGAGCCGAGGTGGGCCGGTTTTTGCCGCGCATTTGCCGCCTCATGTGGCAGCGGCTTTGCAGGATTCGGGTGGGCATGCCGCATCGGGCGAGCTTGAGGCGTCGATCGGCCGCTGGCTCGACGCGCAGTTGTCGCTGACGCCGGAGACATCATGGAATCATGATGATTTGATGGATGGCATTGAAGCGGTGGCCTTGAAGCATTTGCTTGGGCGTTTTGAAATGCGCCCGACGCGGATGGCAGCGGCTTTGCGGATGAACCGCGCGACCTTGAGGCAGAAATTGCGAAGGCTCGGGATCGAGCGGGGGAAGGAACGTTAAGAGTTAGAGGTTATTTGTTATAGGTTGTTGGTAATCTGTCGACGCCAACACGCAAATGAGGGTTTGTTTAAGCATGCTTATCACTTCGCTTCGGAGAGCAGGGCCTCGGCGGTGATTTCGGCGAAGGATCCTGGGTCACCGAAGTACTGGATTTTGCGTTCGCCATCGAGGATGAGGACCTGTGGGAGGGTGTTGATCCGGTATTCGCGGGCGAGTTTCATTTCAGGGTCGGAGAAATTTTTCCAGTTCGTGACCTGGTCGGCTTCGAGTGTGCGGAGTTTGGCGAGCGGGTCGCTGTTCACGCCGATGACGGTGAAGGGTCGGTCTTTAAACTTACGCAGCGTGTTGTTGGTGATTTCGAGAATGCGATCGGATTCGGGCATCTCGCTGTTCCAGAAAATCAGCATGGTGACTTTGCCTTTGGTGGAATCGAGCGTGAGGGGTCGGCCTGCGGCATCGGTGCCGGTGAGGTTGGGGGCGATGCGGCCTTTGGTGAGGTTGCGGATGATGTAGAGTTCGTCTTCGGCAATTTTGGCGACAGTAGTTTGGCCGATTTTCACATCCGAGCTTTGGATGATGGCTTTGCGCAGGTAGGTGAGGCGTTTGCGCATCGGTTCTGCATCATCGCCGAGGGATTTGATCACCAGGGCGGCCGCGAGTGCGGCGACCCCTTGGATTTTCGGATCGGGGTTTTTTGTTTGGATTTTTTCGAGGATCGAGAGGGTGCCCGGGTTTTGGTTGCGGGCAAGGGTCATGCACATTGGCGCGAGGTTCGGGCTCTGAATGTGGTAGGTAGCGACGGCCTCGCGGATGGCGGCACTTTCCTGCGCGAAGGCGGGCTTCACTGAGCCATCGGTATTGGTGATGGTGAGTGATCGGGTGAGGGTGAGCAGCCATGCGGCGGGCTCGAGTGTCCAGTCTTCGCTGAGCCAGGGGCTTATCACTTGCCACATTTGCCGCGCGTAGCGGAGAGGGTCGGGGCGCGAAGGGAGCGCGGCGGCCTTGGCCTCAGGTGTGGTTGCAGCACGGTTGACGAGAATCCAGCTTTCCGCAGCCGATTCCCATGATTTCTGGATGCGATCGGCATCGGCAGGCGAGGCGGTGGATTCCGCGACGAGAAGCAGTGAAATGGTAGCGATCAGGCGGTGAAGGCGTTTCATGACTGAGAGTTAAAAGTTTCCGGAGCGTGGAGGGAATTCGAAAAATGCGGACAGCGATATGGATCAAAGAGCTTGCGCGGGATTGATTCAGCTCAGTCCTTAAAAGCGGGCGAATTTTTGATCTGTGCTCACGAGCGCGGCGCGAGGTTCGATTGCGCGTGCCGCGAGCCAGGCATCATTGATGTCGTTGCCACAGGCTCCGAGGGTGTTGATGAAATTGGTGATTATTTTGGTATGGCGATTACCGGCGACGGGACGACGGGTGCCGGGATGGCTCCACAAATCGTCTTTCCAGAATCCACCATTATCGCAATCGCATCGATTTTCGAAAGGTCCCGGCCTCGAAATTTATTAAGAAGCGCCAATCTTGATGTATACTTTGCTACGCACAAAAAACCCCACCGCGGATGGGTCCGGGTGGGGTCTTTGTTTTTTGATGATTTGGGATCAGGCGATGCCGGATTTTTCTGACTCGCTGGAGACGGACTCGACGATGGTTTGGATCACCGGTTCGTCTTCGACAGCGGCGACGGTGGAAGCGCTCGCTTCGCTGGCAGCGGCTGGCGGGATCGGTGCGAGCACGATCGGGCGCGAGCTGCGCTCAGGATGATCCGGCGCTTCATCGCGTTCTTCCATCTCGCGTGCCTTGGCGCCCGAGACCGTGAGCTTGCGGCCCATGAAGGGTTGGTCGTGGAGCACTTCGACACAGCGGATCGCTTCATCCATGTTGAGCATTTGCACGAAGCCGTAGCCTTTGGAACGATGGGTTGTGCGGTTGTACACGATTTCCACATTGCGGACCGGGCCGACGCCTTTGAACAATTCCTGAAGGTCTTGTTCGGTGACGTCGTAGGACAGGTTGCCGACATAAACGCGGGTGGATTCGACCGTCGATGGGTCGCCACCGCGCGAGCGTTCGGAACCGCGGCGGCCTTGGCCTTCGCTGGTTTTCGCCGAGCCCTCGGCGGAGCGTGCATTGCGGGTGTTGGACTTGGCGGCTTTGGGTTCGCCGTGGGGTTTGGCGGTTTCGGATTTGCGCTGAGGGCGTGCGGGCTCTTTGTAGAGACCGACGAGCTTCAGGAGCTTTTGCCACCAGGTGAGCGGTTTTTTGCCGCGGGGTGGGCGGGGCGACTGGAGTCGAAACTCCTCGGAGCGGCCCGATCTGGGGGAACGGGAGCCGCGATCGCCGCGGTGTGAGGATTGGTTGTCATGGTTTTTGCCTCCGCGTGAGCGGCGGCGCCTGCTTTTTCCCGATGAGTGGGATGCTTGTTCTGCGTTTGACATGTTGTCAGTTGTTGTTTTCGGGCGGTCCGGCGCGCGTCGGATCCGGGTGGATCCTCTGGTGCTGTAGGGGACCGTGTGCTGACCGGGATGGGTCCGACCTCGCGGCTTATGGTTGCCGTGCGAAGCCCCGCAGCCGTGTGCGGGAAGAAACTTCAGTGGTGGGAGCCAGCCGGCTCGCGCCGCCGCCTGTGTGGGTGGAGCTGGAATTCCTTTTTCCGGGAGTCCGCCGAAGTCTTTCACGGCCCCGAGGGGGCAAAAGCCACTAGCATCTTACCGAACCAGGGACTCGGAAGGCCGAAATCCTGCTCGCGCGCGTAAGGTAGATCCTTTCGGGCCTTTGGCAAGGTCGGATGGCTTCGGCGGGTCAAATTGTCGCATTGGGCCGAACTTGAATACGGCTTTTATGCATGGCTGGGCCGTGACAATCGGGCGGTTCGGGGGTTTATTGGGCTGATGAACGCGCGCCGGCTTGGCTTTGTCATGGCTTTTGTCGCCTGTATGGGCCTAGGCTATTGGCTGGCGCGCACGGCGGTGCCGAAGGTGGATCGCAAGCCCGCCGCGCAGGCAGAGCAAAGGCAGCCTGCCGAATTGGCGGAGCGCGAGGGATTTCCCAAAACGAAGGTGCTGCCGCGAAACAGCGACGCTGTGGGGGATCGGGAAGCCAGCGAGTTGGGTGCGCTTGAGGGCGAGCGGGTGCTGATTTTCAAGGACGAGGCGGGCATGGCGCGTTTTCTGGAGCGGGCAGCGGGAAAATTGCGGATCATTTCCCGGCTGGATGCCCTGCGGGCCTTGCGGGTTGGATTTGCCGACCGCGCGGATTTTGAGCGACTGCTTGATGGTTCGGAAAACGAGTCGTTTGTTTTTCCGGTGGTGATCCCCGGCTTGCCCGAAGGCGGTGTGCAATCGGGTGCGGTGGCGCTTGGCGGTGGGGTGCTCGAGTGGTTAGGCATCGATGGCGATCGCACCGCTTGGGGTAGCGGGGTGATGGTGGCGGTCCTTGATACGGGGGTCTCGGCGCATGAGGCATTTCGCGGCGAGATCCGCTCGCTTGAGTTGGTGGCGATGCCGGGAAATCTGGTCGATTGGAATGGCCACGGCACGGCGGTGGCGTCGTTGATCGCGGGCGACGATGCGTTGACGCCCGGAGTCGCGCCGGGTGCGGAAATTTTTTCCATTCGCGTCGCCGACGATGCTGGGAACTCCAACAGTTTTGTGTTGGCGGAGGGCATCGTGAAAGCGGTCGATGCCGGCGCGAAGGTCATCAATATTTCGATGGGCAGCTTCGGCGACAGCGCGATTATGCGCGATGCGATCGCATATGCGGACAAACGCGGAGTGCTGCTGGTCGCGGCGGTTGGCAACAATGGCATCGACCGCGTGACTTATCCGGCAGCCTACGAATCGGTGGTCGCGGTTGGGGCGGTGGACGCGACGGGTGAGCATTTGGATTTTTCCAACTCCGGATCGGCGGTCGATCTTGCGGCGCCGGGCTACGGAGTGAATGCCGCGTGGAGTGGCAACGAGGCGGCGCGGGTTTCGGGCACATCGTTCAGCGCGCCGATTGTTTCGGGTGCGGTGGCGGCGCTGATGTCGCAAAAAAATATTTCCGCATGGCAGGCCTACGAACTGTTGTCGGCAAATTTGAATGATGGTGGCGCGCCGGGAAATGATGAGGAACTTGGCGGCGGTATGCCGGATGTGGGAAGGGCGCTGCAGAGTGGTCAGCCTGGAATTCATGATGCGGCTATCGCATCTCAGCGCGTGTTGGCGGCCGATGCGTCGAATCCGAATGGCCAAGTCGAGGTGCTGGTGCAAAACCGCGGCACCGAGATGTTGGTCAACACAGTCCTGAAAGTTTCAGTGGGAGGCATGAGCACCACCAGCAATTTGAGCATGCTTGCGCCCAACGCGGTCGCCACCGTGCGCGTGCCGGTGCACCAGGATTGGAACAAGGCGACCGGAGGTCTGCGCATCGAATCGAGCGCGCAACTTTCGGGAGGAACGGTCGACATCAAGCCGTCGAATGACCGTCGAATTGAGATCCATGGGCAAGGGGATGCAAAATGAGCTTGTGAAGCCTTGCGCGTTTCGCATTTGAAATTTGTGTAGGCTGTCGCATGGTGTCGGCACATGGGAAATGAGCCGTCAGCGGGCGAGGAGATTTCATCGGCAACCTTTTGGCGCAAGCTGCGGGGCATGGTGGTGGTGGCAGGACACAAGACGCTGTTTTCGTCGCTTGTGCTCTTCAATTGCCTCAAGGATCGCGATACGCCGGCGTGGGCGCGCGGTGTGATCGTTGGGGCCTTGGGATACCTGATTTTGCCAACCGACCTGATTCCCGACATGCTGCCGGGCGTGGGATACGGTGACGACTGGAGCACGATCGTTGTGGCGCTGGGCACCGTCGCGGCTTACATCAAGGAGACGCACAAGCTGCGGGCAAAAGAGCAACTGGATAAACTCTTCGCCGGCCGGAACACCGCCGCGCCTGCGGATTTTGTTGAATAATCCGGCAGATTGGAGTCAATAAGCACATGGGAACGCGCGCAGGTTTCATGAAATCGATGATCTATTTGCTCGTGGCATCGGCGCTAATGGCATCAGCCGCCATGGCCGAGGTGAGAATCGATGAAAAAGTTTTTGGCGACAGCCTCGGTGGTTGGAAAAAGCGCGACAAGCAGGCGGCGGAGTATCCCTTGTCGGGTGCCGCTTATCGCACCTATCGCCCCGAAGTTTCTCCAACTCCTGACGGCGGGATATTTGTTTCGGTGCGCATCGATCATGTGCGCGGATGGTTGTCGACCGATGATCATGCGATCCTCGAAGTGACCATCAACAGCCAGGGCGCAATTGTTTCGGCTCGTTCCAACATAGCGATCCAAGGGCGCTCGATTTCCAGTGACGTCATTCGCGGCGCAGGCGAGACCGGCAAGGTGGCGGTGGGCGCGGATCGTGCGGTGCAGATCGGCACGGACTTGGTGGCGAATCTTTCGGAGAAACTCCTGCGCGAGAAAATTGTCGAAGCTGGAAGAGTTTCGTTTCCCGCGGCGCTGCGTCACAATTATAACCGTTTGTTCCAAGCGATCCGGCATGAGGTCGCTGCTCCACCGACTCCCGTAGCAAAACCGGAATCCGAAAACGAATCTGATGCGGCACCAACAGCGCCTGCTGAAAAAGCAGAGGAAAAACCGGCATCTGGCGGCGGCGCACTTGAGATCAAGCCATACGCGACGCCAGAGAATGCGGAGATTCCTGCGGGACAGTGATCTATGGGAATCAGCCGCGCGGGTGCAATTTTTTATGCAGCGACTTCAGGCGCTGACGATCGACATGCGTGTAAACCTGCGTGGTCGAGATGTCACTGTGACCTAACAGCTCCTGGATCACTCGTAGATCCGCGCCTCCTTCGAGCAGATGGGTAGCGAAGGAATGTCGGAGCAAATGTGGGTAAATGTTTTGTTCGATGCCGGCGCGCGTGGCACGTTGCTTAACGATTTGACGAATGCGATCAGGCGAGAGCGCGGTGCCACGCACGCTGATGAAGAGGTGCGATGAGGTTTTTTTGTTAACCAGCGCAGGCCTTTCATTGGCGAGGTAATCGGCGATCGCGGTGAGGGCTTTTGAGCCGACTCTCACCACTCGGGTTTTGTTGCCTTTTCCTGTAACGCGGATGAATCCTTCTTTTTCGTCGAGCATTTCAAGTCGCAGATTGCACAACTCGGAAAGGCGCAGGCCGGAGGAATAAAACAATTCGAGAATGGCAATGTCGCGTCGGCCGAGCGGCATTGAGGCTTCGATCGAATCGAGAAGTTTTTGGATTTCTTGTGCGTGCAGAGTTTCCGGCAGGGTTTGTT
>Ga0208595_1000619_pt1 | contig 12895 bp, 16 predicted proteins | sample LakMenEpi28Jun11_FD_150742 | JGI IMG/M metagenome (GOLD analysis project Ga0208595, IMG submission 150742) | Freshwater microbial communities from Lake Mendota, WI - 28JUN2011 deep hole epilimnion (SPAdes) | ecosystem: Environmental > Aquatic > Freshwater > Lake > Epilimnion/Euphotic zone ...
CCGGCGGTGTGGCCGTCCTTGGCCGAATGTCCGTCTTTGAGAGCCGCCCATCGGCGATTTCCATCGAGGATGACTGCCACATGCTTCGGTCGCGAACCTATTCCGAGGCGAGAGGTGATGCTTCTCTCGTAAATTCGGTATATCAGGTTTCGCACGGTTCTAGGCTACTAGGGTTAGACCTATGGACCAGCCAAAGAACGACGATACCCCAACGCTTTACCTGCCAGTATCGTCTGGCTTTCCAGTGGTCGAAGAAACCAAGCCAACTCTTCGTGGCTGGCTACATGCTGGGATCCTTCCTATTGTTATTGCTGGTGGCGTTCTTCTAATCGTTTTCGGCGAGGGCGCGGCAGCCAAAGTTGCCGGTTCCATCTTCTTCGCCTGCTCGTTCCTACTGTTCGGAAACTCTGCGCTCTACCACCGCTTTAACTGGAAGCCCAAGACCAAACTGGCCCTGAAGCGCATCGACCACGCCAACATCTTTTTACTAATCGCCGGCAGCTACACGCCGATCACAATGCTGGCGCTTCCCTTTGAACAGGGACTATTTCTTCTGATAGCAATTTGGTCGCTCACATTACTTGGAATCGGATTCCGGGTTTTTTGGATTGGGGCTCCGCGCTGGCTCTACACAGTGATTTATGTGGGTATGGGTTGGGGAGCAATCGTTTACGTGCGCGACTTTATGGCAGCCAATTTACCAATGATGATTCTCATTCTGGCTGGGGGGCTGGCGTACACGATCGGTGCCGTGGTTTACGGGCTAAAGCGCCCTAACCCAATTCCGAAGCACTTCGGTTTCCACGAGATTTTTCACGCGCTAACCGTTCTCGCTTTTGGTTGCCACTGGACGGCAGCCCTACTTATTGGGCTTGCTCCCCTTGACGGAAGCTTCGCCGGCTAACTTTTCCTGAATTTCAGATCGGTAGCGAACCCGACGAACACGCCTCGCCATGTCGACAATCAAAAAGATGGCAGCCACCATCATCAGAAATACCGCCGCGAAGCCCAAAACACCAGGGCTGTAATAAACCTTGTCTGGATCGTTCAGCGGGTCGATTGTCTCTAGATTTGGGTCGATTGTCATGAGTGAATTCAAGAACAGCATGGTTTAAGTATGCCCGCATTTTGCTACTACCCTTGAACTATGAGCGAAAAAACTACCAAGTTGGAAGAGCGCTACGGTCGCTCAGAAAACAAGTTCAGCCTGACCACTAAAGTCCTGGCTGCTTTGGCTTTAGTTGCCTTTTTCTCCTTCGCCATTTACTCAACTTTTATCGCCAAACCGTTGGCCAGTGTTGAAGTTACCAGTTATGAAAAAATCGATGACACCCACATTCGAGGTAATTTCACCGCCCTAACCGGAGATCTGGCGGCCTCCTGCAGCTTCAAGGCATATGAGGCCAAGGGGAAAGTGGTTGGGTTTGTTGAAGTAGAGATTCCTGCAAACAACAGCGACAAGTTAGCGCTTCACGTGATTGTGAAAACTCTGGAACCGGCTGCCGTACTTAAGTCGGATGGCTGCCGCGTCAAATAGAATTGAGCGCATGTCTGAAGAACCAACCTGGCTCACTCAAGAGGCCTTTGATCGCTTAGCCGCTGAACTCGAACACCTGCTCAAGGTGGGACGTCCCGATATCGCGAGACGCATTGGCGAGGCTCGCGAAGAAGGCGATCTAAAGGAAAACGGTGGCTACCACGCTGCCAAAGAAGAGCAGGGCAAGATTGAGGCCCGCATCTACCGACTTGAAAACATCCTGGCCACCGCGGTGGTTGGCGAACCTCACTCCTCGCACGGCGTGGTTGAACAGGGTATGTGGATTACGGTCGAACTAAACGGCTCTGAAAACAGCTTCCTGCTTGGCTCGGCCGAGATTGCCGAAGACGACGTTACGGTTTACTCCCCCGATTCACCTATCGGGAACGCAATCATCGGTAAGAAAATCGGCGACGAGGCGAGTTACAAGACCCCAATGGGCAAAACCATCAATGTGAAGGTTTTGAACGTTGAACGTTTCAACGGCTAGTTTCTAGCGAGGAACCTTCGGATTCAAACCGGCTTTGCGTAGCGCTTCGAAAACGCGCTCTCGATGCTCATGACCCGATGTCTCAATTGAAAGTCTCAGTTCGACTTCGCTGATGTCTAGGTCTTTCCCGTTACGAGTGTGAAGCACCTCAACCACGTTGCCCTGGGCGGCGGCTATGGCCTGGGCGGCTTTTACCAATTGACCTGGACGATCTGGAAGCATCACCGAAACATCGGTGTAGCGCTCGGCGGCCATGAGTCCATGGCCAATCACTTTTTGCAGAAGAAGCGGGTCGATGTTGCCACCAGAGAGAATCACGACGGTCTTACCCTTCGGCTTGATTGCACCCGACATTAGAGCGGCCACGGTGGCGGCGCCGGCCGGTTCGACAACCATCTTGGCGCGTTCGAGCAGCAATACGATTGCTTTAGCGATTTCGTCGTCGCTCACGGCAACAACTTTGTCGATGTTTTTCTTGATTAGTTCAAACGGAATCTTGCCAGGAACAGCCACAGCGATTCCGTCGGCGATGGTTCGTTTGGTTTCGATTCTCACTGGCTTTCGAGCCTTGAGCGAAGTCACGTAAGAAGCGGCGTTTTCCGCCTGCACGCCGAAGACCCTGATTTTGCGATTGTGTTTGGCCGCGTAAGCCTTCACAACCGTGGCAACTCCGGCCGCCAAGCCTCCGCCACCGATTGAAACGATGACGTTTGCCACATCAGGTACCTGCTCTAAAATCTCCAGCCCCACGGTTCCCTGCCCTAGCACCACGTCTAGGTGGTCATAGGGAGGGATGAAGATTAGACCCTTCTTGAGAGCGTAAGCCTGAGCGGCAGCCAGCGTTTCGGCAAAGACCGCGCCTTCCAGCACCACATCGGCGCCGTAGTGCTTGGTAGCCTCAAATTTTGGAAGCGAGGCACCAATCGGCATGTAAATTGTTGCCTTGATGCCTAGCTTCTTAGCAGCCAAGGCAACACCCTGGGCGTGGTTACCCGCAGAGGCGGCAATCACTCCCTTTTTGCGCTCGGCAGGAGTTAGCTTGGTCATGCGGTGATAGGCGCCACGAAGCTTGTAGGCGCCGGTTCGCTGTAGGTTCTCCGCCTTCATTAGAACCTCAACGCCGGTGATTTCGCCTAGTGCGTTGCTGTGAAGCACCGGAGTTACGTTGGCAACTTCACGCACAATAATCTCAGCACGCTCAAAGTCTTCGAGTGTTGGCGCTGGGAGTGCTGGTTGCTTTGGCATAGATTCCTCACGGGTTTTGTTCTGGTTTAGAGTTTAGTTTGTGAACGCAGCGATTAGCCTTTCTAACCTTGAAGCGAAGGCGATTGCACTCGATGCTCTGGGGTTTGCCAATCAGAAACCAATCAGCGTTCTCGACGTTTTTGAGCGAACCAATCTTCTGCAGGTCGACTCGGTAAACGTGTTCGAAAGAGCTCATTACCTGCCTTTGTTTTCACGAATTGGCAACTTCGACAAAACTCAGCTCGATTCGCTGACTGGCGGGTTTGACCCGAAACTCATCGAATACTGGGCTCACGAGGCATCGATCATCAAAACCGCAGACCTTCCGCTATTTCACTGGCGAATGAAAGACAATCGCTACAACGACTGGGACAAAAAGTTGGGCGCTTGGATTGTCGCCGAGCTCACATCAAGAGGGCCTCTTACCACGAGCGATTTCGAGCATCCGGGGCATGCCCGCAAAGGCTCGTGGTGGGGATGGAGCGACGTCAAGCGAACCCTAGAGCGGATGTTCTACTGCGGAGCACTGGTTTCTGGCGGCCGCAGCGGCTTCAAACGCGTCTACGCTCTTCCAGAACAGGTACTGCCGAGTGAACTTATGGCGAGCCCGCCAGCGACGGAACAGGCTCAGAAGATTTTGCTAACCCGAGCAGCGAAGTCGCTCGGGGTTGCCAGCCAACGAGACCTTGCCGATTATTTCCGCATTCCGGCAACCAAGGTTACTCATCTGCTTGATGAATTGGTAGAAGACAATACCTTGGTGCGCTTTAGAGTAGACGGCTGGAACGTTGGTGGCTACGGCATAGCCGACCTGAAGTTAGACCCGGCGAAGCACACCGGCACCACAGTGGTCAGCCCATTTGACCCGGTTTGCTGGAACCGTGATCGCACCAGCCGAATTTTTGGTTTCGATTACAAGATTGAAATTTATGTTCCCGAGCCGAAGAGAATATTCGGTTATTACTCACTACCGGTACTGCACAACGGGAACTTCATTGCCCGAATTGACCTAAAAAGCAATCGTCAGGAAAACACACTGCAGGTGAAGTCAACGTGGGCTGAAGAGAACCAGATTTCCAAATTCCCAAAGTCGGCAGTTGCCAGACACCTGAATGAGATTGCTAATTGGCAGGGTTTGAACTCGATCGCGGTGTCGGGCCTCGGAAACGTTTCTTTAGAATCCTCTACCGATAGCCTTTAGGCGTTCGATTCGCTTGGTGATCGGAGGGTGAGTGGAAAACATGCGCTCTACGAAACCAGGTTTTACTGGATCGGCAATATACATGTGAGCCATCGCCGAACTCTTTCTGCGCATTGGTCGGCCGTATTCGCCAAGCTTCTGCAGTGCCGAAGCGAGACCCTCTGGGAATCTGGTGATTTCCGCGCCGGTGGCATCGGCTAGGTATTCGCGCTGACGCGAAACCGCCGCATTGATAATCGGGCCGATTAGGAACGCGATGATGCTTCCAACCACCCCAACTAAAAGCAGAGCAACACCGAGCCCGTTGTCTCGGCTGTCGCGGTTGCCAACGTTAGACCAGAAGGCCATGCGCATGGCGAAGTCGGCCAAAATACCGATTGCCGAAATCAGACCAAACACGATGGTGGAAACCAGGATGTCGTAGTTCTTGACGTGACCCATCTCGTGAGCCATGACTCCCTCTAGTTCCTTGTCGTCCATGATGGCGAGCAAGCCGCTGGTGGCGGCAACTACAGAGTTCTGCGGATTACGGCCGGTGGCGAAGGCGTTTGGCGCTTCGTCTGGGATGATGTAAACCTTTGGCATGGGCATGCCCTGGGAAATTGCGATGTTTTCAACCGTGCGCCAGAGCCTTGGGTTGTCGGCCTTTTGAATCGGAACTGCCCCGGACATCGCAACCGCAATTGAAGTGGAAGCGAAGTACTGGAAAACGGTGTAGCCAAGAACGAAGAGGATGATTGGAATCACACTCGAACCATCACCTGAATAAACACCCCAGGCGTAGGCGAGACCTCCGAGAAGGCCGACAAAGCCCAGGATGATGATTATGGTGTTGCGCTTGTTGGCAGCAATTGCCCGATACATCTAGGCTCCTGTTAGAACTTGACCTGTGGTGGTTCTGCAATCGCTGCAGCGTCTGCAACTTCAAAGAACTCACGCGCGGTGAAGCCGAGACCGGATACAAACAGGTTCTGTGGGAACTGCTTGATCTTGATGTTCAGTTCGCGAACGCCACCGTTGTAGAACCGGCGTGACGCCATGATCTTGTCTTCGGTGTCGGTTAGTTCCTGCTGAAGCGCGAGGAAGTTCTGGTTGGCCTGTAGCTGTGGGTAAGCCTCGGCCACCATGAAGAGACTCTTTAGGGTTTCCTGAAGGTCGCCTTCGGCCTTTGCCGACTGAGCTGGGTGAGCCAAAGCTTCGGGCGAAACGGTGGCAGCACGTGCCTTGGTTACGTTCTCGAATAGCTCACGCTCGTGAGTGGCGTAGCCCTTCACGGTCTCGATTAGGTTTGGGATCAAATCCGCACGTCGCTTTAGCTGAATGGTGATGTCGCTCCATGCTTCATCAACACGAGTGTTTAAAGCCACCAGGCCGTTGTACGTTGCCCAGAGGAAGATACCTACTAGAGCTGCGACAGCAAGTGCAATCCAAACGAATTCCATTTTTCTCCTTTTGACGCAGTTTGCGTCACTCCTAAATCGTAAGCATCAACCACGACATCTGGGAACCAAACTCGGGATGCTCACAGCGAACACCCAGATTAGTCTTTGGCGTGATCAACTAGCAAAGTTGCCAGTTCGCGATTCCAATCGTCGTCGCATTTGACCCACGGCTCGGTGGCCGAAAAGCTAACCTGGCCGATGTGGCCGCTGATCCTGCAAAGTGGTCCGGTTTCAATCGAGGGATCTTCCAGTCGCCAAACATCGGCACCGGCCACCTTGGCGTCGAAAGGTTCGTAGCCTTCCGACTTCAAAGTCTCAATAATCGAAGCCCACTCGGCGTCGGTTCTCTTGTTATAGCCAAAGAAAACCCCGACGTCACTGTTTGGAGTTCCAACCGCGCAATCGCGCTGGTCCTGAACGTCCTCGTCGGTTTGGTCAACCGCTTCCCAACCCGCTGCCATCTTTACTAAACCCTCAACATCACAGTTGGTAGGAACAGAGTAAGAGACCACAGGCTCCTTGGTGGGCTCAGGCTTTTTATCGTCGGCGGCAGGAACAGGAGCGCAGCCGGCAAGCAAAAGACTCGACAGGGTAATGACCAATATTTTCTTCATGTGCTCCTTGTGGGACTCGAACCCACACTGTGACGATTTTAAGTCGTCTGCCTCTGCCATTGGGCTAAAGGAGCGAGACCCGATCTAGTCACTAGCCTACTTTTTCTTTTTCGCAACTTTAGAAGCGTACGCCTCGAACTGACGACGAGGACCTTTAGTTGCCGAGATTGAAACAATGTCTCGACGAAGAACCAGGTTCCAGATCCAACCGGCAAAGACACGAATCTTTCGTTCCCACATCGGAACAGCTAGTCCGTGGTAACCGCGGTGCATGAACCAAGCGAGTAGACCCTTGATGGCTAGGCCTTTCCACTGGTAGACGCCAACGCCAATTCCCAAGCCAGCAACTGCACCCATCGGCTTGTGGAAATATTCCTTAAGCCCTTCGCCACGAAGATCGGCCGCGATGTTTTTCGCCAGTAACTTAGCCTGACGAACCGCGTGCTGAGCGTTTGGTACACAGAAACCACCAACGCCGAAACCAGATAAATCAGGCACAGCGGATACGTCCCCAGCAGTCCAAGCTCCCTGAATCGAAACCTCTCCATCTGCTACCTGAAGAGTTGCTTTGGCGCGAATTCTCCCACGCTCGTCAACCGGTAGGTCGGTGTTGCTCGCGTAAGGGTGAGCCATAACTCCGGCAGTCCAAACAATGACGTTCGAAGCGAAAGACTCGCCAGTTGAAAGCTTGATGACTCCATTTTCGGCCGACACCAGTTGGGTGTTTAGGTGAATCTGAGCACCGCGACGATCCAGGTTCGCAATGACCCACTCGGACGTGGCTTGCGAAACTTCAGGCATGATCCGACCCATGGCTTCAATGAGGTGAAAGTGAACGTCGTCGAAAGTTAGAGCTGGGTAGTAACGAAGCAGGTAAGAGGCTAGAGAACGCATCTCGGCAAATGCTTCGATCCCTGCGAACCCGCCACCGACCACAACAAAGGTCAGCAGTCGATCGCGCTCAGGGCCGGCCGGCAAATTGGCCGCCGTGTCGAAGTTGCTGAGAATTCGGTTACGAATTTCCACGGCTTCTTCGATGTTCTTCAAACCGATAGCGTTTTCGGAAACACCAGGGATTGGAAAAGTGCGAGAGACGGCGCCGGCGGTTACCACAATGTGGTCGTAGGCAATCTTCTGTTTTCCCGCTCCGGCTAACTCAACATGTGCAATCTTCTTGGCGTGCTCAACGCTCACTACACGGCCTGCCACAATGTTGGTCTTGCGAAGGTGGCGACGATGGGAAACAACAGCGTGGCGTGCCTCAATTGAACCGGCAACGACTTCTGGAAGGAACGGTTGGTAGGTCATGTATGGAAGCGGGTCAATTAGTGTGACTTCGGCTTCACCCTTACCAAGTTGTTTTTCTAGTTTTAGTGCTGTGTAGAAGCCGGCGTAGCCACCGCCGACAATGAGAATCTTTGGCATGGTGCCTTCCAAAAAATGGGTGAATGTTGTCTCTTAAGTCTAAACGCTAAGTAGAAAGTGGATGTCACAAACAGATCTAGAAAGTGGGGTCGCACTGGCAGCGATTTTGCTTCCAGGTGCAGGCATCCAAAGCGATATCGCCAATCGGATTTACCCCTGGTCCGGCAGCCAGTGAATGCCCGGCCAAAGCGTGCAGGCATTTAACTCTGTGCGGCATTCCTCCCGCCGAAATTCCGTCAATCTCAGCTACCTCACCATGCTTCAACCGATCTGCCAGATAGGCATGGTGCGCCTTCTCGTAGGCGAGTTGCAACTCGGGTTCCACCGACAGCCGTTCCTGCAGCTCGGCCATAAAACCAGAGGCCTCGAGGGTTGAAAGAGCTGCCGTTGCGGCCGGAAGGCTCAGATAGTAAAAAGTTGGAAAAGGTGAGCCGTCGGAAAGCCTTGGTTTAGTAACCACCACAATCGGATTGCCGCATATGCAACGTGCTCCGACGCCAACCACATCGCGCATCTCGCGTCCTAGTTGTTTTTCAAGCGAACGAATGTCATCGGCCGTAGCCTCGGAAATTGGCAACTTTAGGCCTTGGGTTGTTCTAAGCCAGCCCGAACCACGGTTTCCACCAAGTTTTCGCTCCAGTTGGTCTTTGTCGTCGAAACCTTTTTACTCAGCGAAGTACTGTTTCGAGCAGCCGCCAAAGCAGCCCCAACAGTTCCCGAACGATCGGCCGGGTTCACCTTGTCGGCATCCATCACCGTGAATGAAACTTCACCTGGCATCACATAAAACAGACGATTTCTAGCCTGAGCACGAATGTAAACGGGATCATCCCAGCGTTTTAGATCCTCTTTCATTTGAATGAGATTCTTTCGAGTTTCCTCATTCTGGTGAGCAAGATCTGCCACAGTTACCCGCTGTTCATACCAAATTTGCACCCTTGGGGCCAAGTTTACGAATGCCAAAATACCGATGCCAATAAAGACCAGGGCGCGCCCGCTGAGGTTTAGTTTTCCCAAAAGCTCTCTTCGAGCAGCCGAAGATGTTACCCGTTTCAAACCAAGAGCTTTCGGTCTTGAAGTCTTCATTCGGGTTCCTTTTCTAAAGGTTTAGTGCTTGAAGCGAGGGAAAGCGTCTCGACCGGCGTAAACAGCCGCGTCCATAAGCTCTTCTTCGATTCGAAGTAACTGGTTGTATTTTGCCACACGCTCGGAACGTGCTGGAGCACCGGTCTTGATCTGGCCAGCGTTAGTGGCAACAGCCAAATCGGCGATGAAGGTGTCTTCGGTCTCACCCGAACGGTGCGAGATGATTGCCTTCATACCCTTGCTCTGAGCCAACGCAACGGCGTCGCGAGTTTCGGTAAGAGTACCGATCTGGTTGACCTTCACGAGGATGGCGTTTCCAGCCTTCTCGTCGATACCCTTTTGCAAACGAGTTGGGTTGGTTACATAAAGGTCGTCTCCAACCAACTGAACCTTTTCTCCCAAAACAGAGGTGATCTTGGTCCAGCCAGCCCAGTCGTCTTCGGCCAGTGGGTCTTCGATAGAAACCAGTGGGTACTTCGCGACTAGGCCCTCGTAGTAGGCAATCATGTCGTCGGTCGAAAGCTGCTTGCCTTCAAACTTGTAGGTGCCAGAAGCCTCGTCGTAGAACTCTGTGGCAGCGACGTCCAAAGCCAGCGCGATGTCCTTGCCAAGCGTGTAACCAGCCTTGGCTATTGCCTCAGAGATTAGATCTAGAGCCGCAGCATTGGTTGGAAGCTCTGGAGCGAAACCACCCTCATCACCCAAACCGGTTGAAAGACCCTGTGCGTGAAGAAGCGACTTCAGCGTGTGGTAAACCTCAACACCCCAACGAAGTGCCTCACCATAGGTCTCAGCGCCCAGAGGAACAATCATGAACTCCTGGATGTCTACACCGGTGTCGGCATGGGCACCACCGTTAATGATGTTCATCAGTGGAACTGGAAGGGTTACACCCTTGTTCTCACCTAGGTACTCGTAGAGCTGTAGTTCAGCCGACTCGGCAGCAGCACGAGCGGTGGCCAGTGAAACACCCAAAATCGCGTTAGCGCCAATGCGCTCCTTGTTTGGAGTGCCGTCCAATGCAATCAGAGCGTTATCAACAGCGCGCTGGTCGGCGGCGTCGATTCCCTCAATCGCATCGTTTACCTCATCAAGAACGGCGTTTACGGCATTTAGAACACCCTTACCCAGGTAACGACCCTTGTCGCCATCGCGGCTCTCGTGCGCTTCAAAAGCACCGGTTGAAGCACCAGACGGCACTGCAGCACGACCAAAAGCATCGTCTTCCAATAAAACTTCAACCTCGATAGTTGGGTTTCCGCGTGAATCTAGGATCTCGCGAGCTCCTACAACATCAATTTTCGACAAGGTTTCTCCTATTTTTGGGGGGTTAATAATCTGGCGAAAAGCCGCCGCACCACACCGTTGTAATAGCCCTAGTTTACCCGAGTATCGAAAAACTCTAGGATTCTAAAACTGGAAGTAATCGCTGTCGATGTGCCCAACCGGCACGTTGTGCATTACCCAATCTGAGAATTCTGGCCCACGCCCTTCGGCAAACTCTTTCTTCAAGAATTCCCACGGGTCTTCCGAAGCGCCTTTGTTTTTGGCGTATTGAACTAGGTGACTGTATTTCGAGTTGTAGATGCATTCAGCCGATTTAACGTATCTCGACACCGAAAACTGCTTGGTACTTTGAACGAAGTAGATACTGAATTCGTCTTCGTCATTGTTGTATGTGTAACTCAAGTGCTCACCCATGATTCCCCTATCTATCAACCAACAGTTGAAGAATACGGCGAACCCACGACACTTAAGCGATCGGGCGAAGCTCTATCTCAGCGGTGTTTTCATCCAGGGTGGCGAAGTGAGTGAAGCCGTTCGCTGCCATCGACTCAAGTAGAGAATTCAACTTCTTTGGGCGCGATTCCAAACGAACTCGATACCCCTGCGCAATCAGTGAATCACGAATCTCAACTGCCTTGGCGAGAACATTTCCTTCTAGAACCAACACCACAGAATCGGAAACACCTGCAAACACAGAAGGTGAAACTAGGTCCATCACCCGCTCAAAGCCAAGAGAAATTCCAACCGCTGGCACATCCTGGCCGAGCCACTTGCCAACCATGCCGTCGTAACGACCACCGCCACCAATCGAAGAGCCCGAGCCAGGGTGTTCAATCTCAAAGATTGGGCCGGTGTAATAACCCATTCCACGAACCAGGGTTGGGTCATACTTCAAGCGTGCCGAACCAACCACCGAGAAGATTTCTTGTAATTCCTCAGGAATTGCCGAAACATCCAAACTAGAAATCCACGACGTAAACGCAGAGCCAACTTTGAAGCGCTCCTCGAGCTCAGCCGCAACTCCATCGGCGCCAATCTTGTCTAGCTTGTCGATAGAGATCATCGCCGAACCGTGATCGTTTGCCGAAACTCCCAATGAATCAAGCAGGTTAATCAACAAAGACCTGTGATTCACACGAATTACAGCATCCGATAAACCAAGAGCATCCAAAGCCGCCAACGACGACGTGAGCAAATCAACTTCAGCCAAACCAGAAGCATCACCAATGATGTCGATGTCGCACTGAACAAACTGGCGGTAGCGACCCTTCTGTGGGCGCTCTGCTCGCCAAACCGGCCCGGTCTGAATCGCCTTGAAAACAGTTGGCAAAGAGTTGCGGTTGGTTGCGTAGTACCGGGTCAGTGGAACCGTTAGGTCGTAACGAAGACCCAGGTCTGAAAGCTCTCCCCCGGCGGCCATAGCTTCGTCGAGTTCAGCCCCACGTTTCATAACCCTGAAGGCAAGAGTCTCGTTATCGCCGCCCTGACCGGAAGTCAATCGAGCAAGATCCTCTAGAGCTGGAGTCTCAATCTCTTGGTAGCCCCGATCCGAATAAGTTTCACGAATCTTCCCCAACACCAAATCACGCGCACGCTTTTCTTCCGGTAGGAAGTCACGCATGCCGCGCGGTGGGTTTACAGGATTAGCCATGGCTCAAGTTTGCCAGAGCCTAGAGCTCTTCTCCGATAACCCCAGCATCAGATGCCTCAAGTATTTCGAACTTGCGGATGTCACTCATCAGGTCGGTGGTTGCTTTTCGGAGGGCCATTTCAGGGTCGATGCCGTTAACGCGGGCTGCTGAGACGATTGCCAGGAGTAGTGCTCCGAGTTCGTCATCGGTTTCTACCTTGATTGGGCTTTTGCCTTTTTCAAGAACGCCGAGCTTTTCGGCTTTCCCGATTACCTTGTTGGCGAGGGCTAGTGAAGGCATGGTTAGCGGAACGCCATCGAGCACGGATTCGCGTTCAGGCTTTTCCTTCTTCTTGTGGTTATCCCAAGACTTCATTACGTCTTCACCGGTTTCGGCGGCGAACTCTTTGAGTTCTTCTTCGGTGCCGAAGACGTGAGGGTGGCGGGACTTCATTTTGTCTTCCATGTATTTGGCAACATCTTGAATGTTGAAGTCTCCGTTTGCTTCGGCGATGTCGGCGTGGAAGATGACGTTGTAGAGAACGTCTCCCAGTTCTTCTTTGATTGCCTTCGGGTCTTTGCTTTGAACGGCGTCGATGAGTTCATGAGTCTCTTCGATTAGGTAGGTGAGGAGCGATTCGTGAGTCTGCTCGGCATCCCAAGGGCAGCCACCGGGGGCTCGGAGCTTATGAGCGGTTGTGATTAGGTCGTCTAGGTTGCTCACTTCATAACCTCCAGCTGCTTGGGTCTAACGATTGCGAATAGGAAGAAGATACCAAGGGAAAGGAAGCCAACGATTGTGAAACCCAGACCCATTGACGAATTGTGATCAAGCACGGCATAGAGAGGGCCGGCCAGAGTGGCGGCGAAAGTTCCGGAAAACGTAATCACAGCTGCTGCTGTGCCGGCTTCGTGAGGGTGAGAGTCCATCGCAAGGC
>Ga0208595_1000621_pt1 | contig 12844 bp, 13 predicted proteins | sample LakMenEpi28Jun11_FD_150742 | JGI IMG/M metagenome (GOLD analysis project Ga0208595, IMG submission 150742) | Freshwater microbial communities from Lake Mendota, WI - 28JUN2011 deep hole epilimnion (SPAdes) | ecosystem: Environmental > Aquatic > Freshwater > Lake > Epilimnion/Euphotic zone ...
AGTTTCAGTCCGGTTGCTCGCCCATGTTCGTCGAGTGCACTAAGCAGGGTTACGACGCCTTCGTGGAAATCGGGGTTCGCACTAAGACCCAGTTCGGCTAATCCCGGAATAGGGTTTCCGTAGGGTGAACGATCTGGGGCAGAGATGAGTTCGAGAATCTTTCGCTCAACTTTTTCACTGATTACGTGCTCCCAGCGGCAGGCCTCTTCGTGAACGAACTCCCAGTCGAGACCAATCACATCAGCCAGCAACCTTTCGGCGAGACGATGCTTACGCATCACACGGGTCGCCTGAAGTAATCCCGATTCGGTGAGTTCTAACATTCGGTCGTCTCGAACCAGCATCAAGCCGTCGCGTTCCATACGCGCGACAGTTTGAGACACGGTTGGCCCGGAGTGGCCGAGTCTTTCGGAGATGCGAGCGCGCATTGGCACCTGTCCCTCTTCAATCAACTCGAGGACGGTGCGAAGGTACATTTCAGTCGTGTCAATCAGATCGTGCACGACAAACTCCTTAGCTAGCTACTTTCGTCAAGGATAATTGAACCATGAGCGAAATCATTATTCCCAGCAACCTTCTTCCTAGCGATGGTCGATTCGGCTGTGGCCCGTCGAAGGTGCGCCCGGCTCAGTTGGCCGCTTTCGCAACCGAGGGTGCACAGCTCATGGGAACCTCACATCGCCAGGCTCCGGTGAAGCATTTGGTCAAGCGAGTTCAGGATGGGCTGATGGATTTGTTCCACAACCCATCGGGCTACGAAATTGTTTTGGGAAACGGTGGCTCAACAGCGTTTTGGGATGTGGCCGCGTTTTCGCTTGCCGACACCAAGGCTCAGAACCTTGTCCACGGAGAGTTTGGTAACAAGTTTGCTAGCGCACTAAGCGCTCCGTGGTTGCAAAAACCAACCGTTCTAAACGGCGAGCCAGGTTCTCGCTTGGAACTTCAGGCAGAAAGCGGTGTAGACATCTACGCCTATCCGCAGAACGAGACTTCAACCGGTGTGGTTGCTCCGGTAACCCGAATCGCCGGGGTAGACGAAGGTGCACTGTTTCTAACCGATGCCACCTCTGCTGCCGGTGGAATCGATTTCGACCCGCTGGAAACCGACGTCTACTACTTCGCTCCGCAGAAAAACTTTGCCTCGGATGGTGGCCTTTGGTTTGCTCTGATGTCTCCGGCGGCAATCGAGCGCGCCGAACGCATCGCTGCAAGCGAAAGGTACATCCCTGAGTTCTTGAGCCTCAAAACGGCTATCGACAACTCGCGCCTAAACCAGACTCTCAACACCCCGGCCATCTCAACTTTGTTCCTGCTAGCCGAGCAGATCGACTGGATGAATGAAAACGGCGGTCTCGCCTGGGCTCACCAGCGAACCAAAGTGGCCAGTGATCTGATTTACAGCTGGGCCGAGTCGAACCGTTTCGCCACGCCATTTGTGGCTAACCCAGAGCACCGCTCACAGGTGGTTGCAACCATCGACTTCGACGGCATCGATGCTGCCGAGATCTCGAAGGTGCTTCGCGCAAACGGCGTGGTCGACGTTGAGCCTTATCGCAAACTAGGACGCAATCAACTGCGAGTAGCAACCTTCACCGCCACCGAAGCTGAAGATGTAGCGCAGCTACTGAGGTCGATCGATTACGTTATCGAGCACATCGGCTAATGAAACTCTTTGTCAAAGAGGAAGATCGCCGGCCAGATCCAGAGCCGGTAAAAAGTAATGCCAGAACTATCGCTCTGGCAGGACTTTTTATTTGGTCGGCAGTTTTAGCCGTTTTTCTTATTTTTCCTTCGACTCTTCCAGCCGAAAAACCGTGGTGGCTTTTTACCTGTATCGTCGGCATCGTCCTCGGGCTCGCCTTCTACATCAAATTCGGTAGAGGCAAGTAGCTTCTCTTCGGCTTGCTCGATTGAATCTTCATCCGGCACGTCTACGAATTCAAGTTCAACTTCGTCGTCGTCCTCGTCATCATCATCCGCGTCCTCAGAGCCTTCAGCCAGCGCTGCGGCCTCTTCAGCGTCGAGTGCAGCCTGGGCCTCTAATTCGGCCTGCAGAGCCTTGTAGTCGGCTAACCGCTCCGACCATGGCACCCAGTTCGGAGCTACCAACGAGTCGGCGCCAGGCATCATTACAACCTCTGAGATGGTTGGTTCCTGACCCTCTGGCTGATAGATCGTAACCGACCAAAACCAGCCAAGGTATCCGCGCAGAGTGCTCTGAAAAATGTAACTGCGTAGCCCGGGCTCTTCTTCGTCGGTGCGAATGTAATCGCCAACGGCTCGGCGTCCTCCGGTAAGGCGTGCGGCTTCCTGAGCGAACTCACTCAGGTCTTTTAGGTTATTCGTCAAGGTCGTCTGCGACGCGTCTCAAAATTGTGGCGATACGCCGTGCCTTTTCCGGTTCAGGTCGTCGTCCATTTTTGAAAGATGGGCCGAGTCCGTCGAGGAGGCGAATCAAATCTTGCACCACAGCCGCTAGATCGTCTGGGCTGCGACGGTTCGCTTGAACCAGTGAGATCGGTGCTTCTAGAACACGCACGCTCATGGCCTGTGCTCCGCGCTGGGAATCCACCACGCTAAATTCAACGCGCGATCCTGGTTTCACCGAGGTCATCCCGTCGGGTAGCGCCGAGGCGTGCAGGTAAACTTCTGCGCCCTCGTCTGATGCAATAAAACCAAATCCTTTGGCGTCATCAAAAAACTTCACTTTGCCGGTTGGCATCTGAAACCTCCATGTGTTCGAATCTCCATTTTACCGACCCGTCAAGAAAGGTATCCTAAAAGGATGGCAAACTCCTCAAATGGTCGTACTCGACTTCAGAATGCGATTGCTTATGCCATCGCCGGCCTGATTGGTCTTTCAATTCTTTCCATCGTGGCAATCATGGTGCTGACCGTGTTTTTCCCAAAGACTCCGGTTATCACGATTCTGGTTAGTTTCCCATGGTTGGCCTTGCCCACTTCGGCAGCGCTGATCATCACCCTGTTGATTCTGCAAATTCGCTCCAAAGGTAAAGACAGCGCCTAGTCGTGAGTGAACTGAGGCACCTGGTTGAGGCACTGCGAGCGCTCGACGACAAAGCTCTTCGCTCGCTGGTTGCCACTCGGCTTGTTTCTCTATCGAGTTTCGAAGACTTCTACGCTTTAGCCGAGGCGCTGAATCACCCAAAGAGTTATTCTGCCCAAATCGGCTCGTTGAGTCGCAAGCAGCTCGACACCCTTTCGAGAATTAGCAGTGGCACCAAAGTTTCTATGGCCGACGCATCATCGCTTCTCGAGTTGCAACTTGTTTTCAAAGAAGCCTCTTCGCTGCGCGTTTTCGAAGGTCTCCTCGATCAGCTAAAGCAGCACAAGAGCTTCACTAGATCGCTAGTGGTTATCCACCTGGACGAGCCCGTCGCCAATCAAAAGGAAGTTGATCGCGACGCGGGGTTGGTTGCTTTCGAAACAATGCAGGCCCTCACGGAGATCATCTTTGATCTCGAAAAGCATCTAATTCGCGAGGTTGGCAAAGCTGGAGTTGGCCTTCCAGATATAAAACGTCTAGCGAACGCCCTGGCAAAACCAAACGACTTCGCTAAGAAAATGTTCGCTCTGGCAAGTCGTCTTGGCCTAATGACAATTCACAACTCGCGACATCGGCTAACCCCCGCCGCTGTTGTTTGGCTCGGCCTTGACCAAGAGTCGAGAATGAACCTACTTATCGACAACTTCCGCGCACTGGTGGGAAGCGATCTGAACGCTGGTCTTTCTGAATTGAAGCCGGGTTCGTCTTTGCGCCATTGGCTAACTGCCAATTTCCCTCTCGCTGAGAATACAGCGACGTCAAGAATTGGTCAGATTCTAGATTTTGCAGAAAGTTTTGGTCTCACTTTCGAGCACTCTACGACGTCTTGGTTTGGCGACGCCCTGGCCGGCCGAAAGTCTTTAGCGAAACAACTGCAAACGCACCTGCCCGCGGTTCAAGAGCGCATCATTCTTCAGGCCGATCTAAGCCTTATCGCTCCTGGCCCGCTTCCCACTCACCTTGAATCTTTACTTCGCAGGTTTGCCAGCACCGAGACCATTGGGCTGGCATCAACCTATCGGCTGAGCGCACTGAGTGTCTGCCACGGTCTGGAAACAGGTCTGAGCATTGACGAGATTAGAAACTGCCTGAAAACAGCTTCCGCAATGCCCTTGCCTCAGCCGGTGGAGTATCTGCTCAACGAAGTGGTTGCACGTTTCGGTCGATTGGTCATCCTGGACTCGGCCGATAGCATCGAGCGAAGTTCAATAGCATCGCAGGATACTCTGCTGCTCACCGAGATTGGCAACGATCCTCGGCTGCGAGCATTTTCACTCACCAGGCCTAGCCCGGAAAGCCTTACCTGCCGTTTTGAGCCTTCGGTTGTTTACTTTGGTCTACGTGAATGCGGTTATCTGGCAATCCGACGCGACCGCGCCGGTGCGGTGATTTCGCCCGTTGAGGCAGCCGAGGCAGTTGCTGGCAAAACACTTCTTAGCACCTTAGAAATGGATTTGGCTCGGATTAGAGCAGCCGACTCTGCCATGTCGGCCGGCGGCAACGACGAAGCACTTACGCGCCAGGTGCAGCTTGCGATTCGAAACAAAGCACGTCTTTTGATCACCGCAACCATTGCCGACGGGAGTTCTGCTGTCTTCGATTTGATGCCGAGTGGCATAGCCAATGGTCGCCTCCGCGGCCTTGACCGCAAGGCTCAAATCGAGCGCACTTTGCCGCTTTCCACCATCACGGCAATCACCCTCGCATAGGCTTTAAGGATGACTTTAGGACCGCTGATTGTTCAGAGCGATAAAACCGCTCTGCTCGAGGTGAACCATCCTCAAGCTAGCGACGCTCGTCACGACTTGGCAGTATTCGCAGAACTTGAAAGAGCACCCGAGCACATTCACACCTACCGAATAACCCGACTGGGCCTTTGGAACGCTCGAGCCGCTGGGCACGATTCGTCATTCGTCCTCGATGTTCTGGATAAATACGCAAAATTCGCGATTCCGACGTCGGTGAGAAACGACATCATCGATACCATGTCCCGCTACGGCCGTTTGACGATTGAACGCGGCTCAGACAACCAGCTCTTGCTTCATTCAACCGATAGAGCGGTGCTACTCGAGGCTTCCAAGCAGTCGAAAATCGCTGCCCTGCTGGAAGGTCCGGTGGGCAACGAAGCATTCGCCATCGCACCCTGGGCTCGCGGACAGGTCAAGCAAGAGCTGCTCAAGCTGGGCTGGCCTGCCGAGGATTTGGCGGGGTACGCGCCAGGCACGCCACACGCCATCGCCCTGGCCGAAATCGGTTGGCAAATGCGCGATTACCAATCGCAGGCGATTGCCAAGTTCTGGGAGGGCGGCTCCGGTGTTGTAGTTCTTCCCTGTGGGGCGGGAAAGACAATCGTTGGCGCAGGGGCCATGAGCGTGGCAAAAACCAACACCCTCATTTTGGTTACCAACACGGTTTCGGCTCGACAGTGGAAACAAGAACTTCTAAAGCGCACCACTCTAACCGAGGACGAAATCGGTGAGTATTCCGGTTCGGTGAAAGAGATCAAGCCGGTCACTATTGCCACCTACCAAATTTTGACCACCAAAAGTAAGGGCGAATTCGCCCACCTGGCGCTATTCAACGCCAATGACTGGGGTTTGATTATTTACGATGAAGTTCACCTGCTTCCGGCTCCTATTTTCAAAATGACAGCTGACCTTCAAGCCAGGCGGCGATTGGGTCTAACGGCAACTCTGGTTCGCGAAGACGGTAAAGAGGGTGAGGTCTTTTCTCTCATCGGGCCGAAACGCTACGACGCACCTTGGAAAGACATTGAAGCCCAGGGGTACATCGCACCGGCCGCTTGCTTCGAGGTGCGGGTAGACCTTCCCGACGAAGCCCGCCTCGACTACGCAATTGCCAGCCAGGACGAGCGCTATCGACTGGCCGCAACGGCTTCGGTGAAGATTCATGTAATCAAGGATTTACTGAAGAAGCATCGGGGTGAACCGACTCTGGTCATCGGCCAGTATCTAGAGCAGTTGCACGAGGTAGCCGAAGCGCTAGGCGTGCCTCTAATTACCGGTCAAACCCCGATTGATGAACGTGAGCGCCTGTTCCAAGCATTCCGAGAGGGCTCCGAACTCACCTTGGTCGTTTCCAAGGTGGCCAACTTTTCAATCGACCTTCCAGAGGCGTCAGTTGCGATACAGATTTCGGGCTCGTTTGGTTCGCGCCAAGAGGAGGCGCAGCGTTTAGGGCGTCTGCTTCGCCCGAAGGCGGATGGTCGGACAGCTAACTTCTACACACTCATTTCGAGAGACACCGTTGATCAAGACTTCGCACAGAACCGCCAGCGTTTCTTGGCTGAGCAGGGTTACTCATATGAAATTCTCGACGCCCATTCGATTTAGACACGCAGAGAACACCCAAGCAACATTCAGGGTTCTCACAGGTTAGAAGAGCAAACTCTCAGTTATGGAACCAACAAAAATTCTCGTAGTAGACGATGAACCAAACATTCGCGATCTTCTGGCAAGCGGCCTTAGATTCGCCGGTTTCTCGGTGCTCGCAGTGGGCAATGGAAACGATGCCGTTGCAGCCGCCGAAAAAGGCAAGCCAGATCTGATTCTGCTAGACGTGATGCTTCCAGACATGAGCGGATTTTCGGTAACCAAGAAACTGCGCTCAATGAACATCTTGGCTCCCGTTCTATTCTTAACCGCTCGAGACGAAGTTGAGGACAAAATCACCGGCCTCACCGTTGGCGGCGATGACTACATGACAAAACCATTCAGCCTGGACGAAATTATCGCCAGAATCAACGCCATCCTTCGTCGAACCAAACAGGGTTCGATGGAAAAGAGCGTGATTGAAGTGGGCGAGGTTCGCATCGACGAAGACGCCCACGATGTCTTCGTAAATGAGCAGGCAATCGAACTTTCCCCGACCGAATACAAACTGCTTCGCTACCTAATGGAGAATGCCAATCGCGTGCTGTCGAAGTCTCAAATTCTCGACCACGTCTGGGAATACGACTTCAACGGTGAAATGGGAATCGTCGAGTCTTACATTTCCTACCTTCGCAAAAAGTTAGATCCGCTAACCAGTGAACCTGTGCTGCTCACCAAGCGTGGCCACGGTTACATGTTTAAGTCGACCAAGAAGATTTAGCCCGGTGAACTCAAAGCTGGCGGCAGGCTGGAGCAAGGTTTCCCTTCGGGCGAAACTTACCTCCCTGTCGGTGGCAATTATCGGAGTTCTTCTAATTATCTCGAGCCTCGGAACCGTGGCGCTGCTGCGAACCTACCTCCAGGCCAATACCGACAACGTACTAATCAAAACCGCACAAACGCTGCGAGTCGAAGACCCGAACCTAATTCGAGAGCGCATTGCAACTCGGCAACTTCAACTTCCAGCCCTTCCCAGCGATTACTACATCGCCTTCCTCGATAGGGCGGGGAAGTTCCAGCTCGGAATCGAACAGTCAACCAAACCAAACGCTTCCGTGCCGAATACCAGTAGCCTGACCATTTCAGCAGTTCGCATGACCAACGGTCGGCCGTTCGAGGTCAACGACCAGGGCACTCCGGTCAGGGATTTCAACGCGGGAAGCGGTTGGAGAATCCTGGCCGTCACTCTAAGTAACGGGAACGGGTCACTCGTAGTCGCTCTTCCGGTTGATAACAACAATGCCCTGATTTCCAGATATCAGGTTATCGGCGCTGGCTTCGGAGGGCTGTTACTTCTGCTCAGCGCTCTTGCAATCTGGCTGACCATCTCTTCCGCATTACGCCCCCTAAAAGAAGTTGAGCGAACCGCTGAAGCTGTTTCAGCCGGGGACATTGGTCGAAGGCTAATGGAGCAAGGACCTCACACCGAGGTTGGGCGCATCAACTCGTCCCTGAACTCAATGCTTACAAGTATCGAAACGGCTATGGGTTCAAGGGATAAGGCGTTGGAGCAGATGCGTCGATTCGTCTCAGACGCTTCGCATGAACTTCGCACGCCTCTGGCCTCGGTCAGGGGCTATGCCGAGCTTTACCGAATGGGCGCCTTGCAAAACAAACCAGCCCTAGACGACGCCATGAACCGGATTGAGGCGGAGGCAATTCGGATGGGTGGGCTCGTCGACAACTTGTTAACCCTGGCTCGTCTTGACGAATCAACCGATCTTGCATTGGTAAACACAGACCTGGTCCCGATTGCTCTGGAAGCCGCCAAAGACGCATCAGTTGCCGAGCACAAACGGAAGATTGTTGTTTTGAACCTCAGCGATGAAGAGATTCCGGCAAATTACCAGGCCAAGGCCATGGTGGATGCCCCGGCATTCCGGCAGGTGCTCACCAACCTATTGGCCAATGCCAGCCGGTTCTCCCCTGCCGATAAAAACGTTGAACTAGCCATCGGTCATGAAGGTCACAAAACCATCGTTGAAGTTCGCGACCATGGCGAGGGAATACCGAAGCAATTGCGAGAGAAAGTGTTCGAACGTTTCTTCCGCGCCGATAACTCAAGGAACAGGGAAACCGGTGGCTCCGGCCTCGGTCTGTCTATCGTGAAAACTATTCTGGATCGCCACCAGGCAACCATTGTTGCGCTCGAAACGAAGGGCGGCGGAACTACTATGAGGATTGAACTCTCCTAAGTTATCCCCAGTTTTTTTGTGATTCTCATTCATTTGTTCACAATCGAGATGATTGTTGGCATGAGCATATTTAGAGTCGACAGCGAGCAGGTTCTCGCGGCAAACAACACAATCCAAGCAACAATCGCCAAACTGCAAAGCGAGGTTGAGTTGCTTCACTCCCAACTTCAAGGGTTGGAAGGTTCCTGGCAGGGGGCCGCAGCCACCAGTTTCCAAGATTTGGTCAAACGCTGGCGTCTAACCGCCAACGGCGTAGACCAGCAGCTCGGTGAAATTGGCAGAGCTCTCGCCCACGCCGCCATGCAGTATCAGGAGATTGAAGCGGCTAACCTTCGGCTTTTCCAGGTTTAAGAAACGGGGCGGTCTCGAAAAGAGACCGCCCCGTTTTCAACCTCAGTTAGAAGTCCATGCCTCCGCCTTGAGCTGCAGGCGCTGCCGCTGGCTCTGGCTTGTCTGCAACAACGGCCTCCGTGGTTAGGAATAGACCGGCGATCGATGCTGCGTTCTGCAGTGCCGAGCGGGTTACCTTCACAGGGTCGTTGATTCCAGCTTTCATCATGTCAACGTATTCACCGGTTGCGGCGTTTAGGCCGTGACCCGATGGAAGGTTGGCTACCTTCTCGGCAACAACGCCCGGCTCTAGACCGGCGTTAATTGCGATCTGCTTCAGCGGAGCCGAGATTGCAACACGAACAATGTTCGCTCCGGTTGCCTCATCGCCAACTAGGTTTAGGTTCTCGAAAGCAATCTTGCCTGCCTGCAGGAGTGCAACTCCGCCGCCGGCAACAATTCCTTCTTCAACCGCAGCCTTAGCGTTACGCACAGCATCTTCGATACGGTGCTTGCGCTCTTTGAGCTCAACCTCGGTTGCGGCACCTGCCTTGATTACGGCAACACCGCCGGCTAGCTTGGCTAGACGCTCCTGAAGCTTCTCGCGGTCGTAGTCGCTGTCGCTTGCTTCCATCTCGCGACGGATCTGGTCGACACGTCCCTGGATAGCAACTTTCTCGCCCGCGCCTTCAACAATGGTGGTCTCGTCTTTGGTGATTACCACCTTGCGAGCCCGGCCAAGTAGGTCGATGGTTGCCGATTCAAGACTTAGGCCAATCTCCGAGGAGATAACCTGACCACCGGTGAGAATTGCGATGTCCTGAAGCATTGCCTTGCGTCGGTCGCCGAAGCCAGGGGCCTTTACGGCTGCCGACTTGAAGATTCCGCGAACCTTGTTTAAAACAAGGGTGGTTAGGGCTTCGCCTTCAACGTCTTCTGCGATTAGCAGTAGTGGCTTGCCGGTCTGAATTACCTTCTCAACGATTGGAAGAAGTTCCTTCATGTTGGAGATCTTCGAGTTGACGATTAGAACGTAGGCGTCTTCCAGGATTGTCTCCTGGCGGTCTGGGTCGGTTACGAAGTAACCCGAGATGTAGCCCTTGTCGAAGCGCATACCTTCGGTTAGTTGTAGTTCAATACCAAAGGTGTTCGACTCTTCAACGGTTACTACGCCTTCACGACCAACCTTGTCGATGGCCTCGGCGATAAGGTCACCAATTTGGCTATCGCCAGCAGAAATCGAAGCGGTGGCCGCAATCTCTTCTTTGCTCTCAACGGCTTTGGCCTGAGCAACAAGCTGCTCTATTACCGCAGCGGTGGCCTTTTCGATTCCACGCTTGAGGCTGATTGGGTCGGCGCCAGCAGCCACGTTGCGCAGCCCTTCGCGAACCAAGGCCTGAGCAAGAACGGTTGCGGTGGTAGTTCCGTCGCCGGCTACGTCGTCAGTTTTCTTAGCGACTTCCTTAACCAGTTCTGCACCGATGCGCTCGAATGGGTCTTCCAGTTCGATTTCCTTAGCGATCGAAACACCGTCGTTGGTGATAGTAGGTGCGCCCCACTTCTTCTCCAACACGACGTTACGGCCGCGTGGGCCAAGGGTCACCTTCACGGTGTCGGCAAGGATGTTGAGGCCGCGCTCTAAACCGCGACGTGCTTCCTCATTAAAGGCAATAATTTTTGGCATTTGGGTTCTCCCGAAATTCAAGTTGATTAGCACTCGAGGTGTTTGAGTGCTAATTCAGTTTTAGCACTCTCTGGCCAAGAGTGCAAGAAAGCAAAACGACACCACCTAAAAAGGTGATGTCGTTTTGAGAAAGCTGGTCGTTAGATTAGTACTACCGAAGCAGCCTGAGGACCCTTTGGTCCGTCGGTTACGTCGAACTCAACGCGCTGGTTCTCTTTTAGCTCTTTGTAGCCATCGCCACCAATTGCTGAGAAGTGAACGAAAACGTCTGCTCCGCCGTCCTGAGTAATAAAGCCGAAGCCCTTCTCAGAGTTGAACCACTTTACGGTTCCTTGTGCCATTTGTATCTCCTGTATTGCCTTGTGCCAAGGCCCGAATTGATCCCGGACCTAGATCGACCCAAAGCATCAAGCAAAAGGGCATTTGTTACGACCTACTTTGAAACTTACGCTAATAAATGCGTATCTGCTAATCGAATATTTAACCTTGATGAAAGCGTTACAAAGCGAAACAGGGCTAATTTACTTGTAATCGGCTCCGAGAACCACCGTTATTGGGTCGATGTACTGATTGGAAACCTCGATTGCATAGTTTCCGAGATCGCCCGTCAGAGCTTTTGCAGCGTCGTTGAGCTGGGCTGAATTGATGTAAATCACGGTGTTGGTCGCCGGAACCCCGGTGTCGCTGTTAGCAGCGGTGACCACATTCCAGCCCTTGTCAATTAGTTTCCTGGCAACCGTGCCAGCCAAACCAACCTGTCCAACTCCGTCGACTACTTTGGTCTCGTTGATCCGAAGCGGGTCAACACTCGGTTTTGGCGCAGGGGTATTGAGGGAAGAAAAATCTAGTTTCGTCCCGCCGCCAAGAAACGTCTGGTATCCGAAAAGCCCGCCACCGGCCAAAATCGCTGAAACGCTGAAGTAGGTCACAAACTCGAGAAACTTCTTGCCAGCGCTTCTGCGCGCGCGGCGGCGGCCAGGTGCTGGCGCGACCTGATCGAATTCGTCTGGTGGGAAGTTTTCTGCCATGGGTAATGTTTAGTCTAAACGAGAGAAGAACTACCGGATCGAGGAACGCAGTGAACTATCAGGTTTCGAAAAGCGAAGATGAGTGGCGCGAAGAGCTAGACCCCATGGAGTACCACGTGCTCCGAGAAGCGGGAACAGAGCGAGCCGGCACCGGTGAACTTCTCAACGAAAATCGACTTGGAACTTTTAGCTGCCGAGGTTGCCGTGCCGAGCTGTTCAAGAGTGAAACAAAATTCGACGCGCACTGCGGTTGGCCAAGTTTTTACGCTCCAAAAGAGGGCGACGCGGTTGAGCTTCTAGAAGACCGAAGCCACGGCATGGTTCGAACCGAGGTTCGCTGTGCCAAGTGTGGCGGCCACCTGGGTCACCTTTTCGACGACGCCCCGCAGACTCCAACCGGCGATCGCTTCTGCATCAACTCGGTGAGCATCACTTTTACTGAGGCGTAGTTCCGAACGCGTCATGTAGCGTTACCAGTTTTAACTTCCTAGATCTGAAGATGTTCAGAATCTGGGGAAAAATATTGGTGGTGCAGTATCCGTTGGCGTGGTCGATAAGAATTCGTCCATTGGCTATCCACTTTGAAGCCGATTTCAAAACCGTCGATGAAGCGACTCCGCTACCAGAGGCAAACGACCCGTACCAAAGCATCGGCTTGGTAAAACCGATGGATGCCGCCACTCGAATCACTCGGGCGTCGATCTCTCCATAGGGAGGTCGGAAATAGGGTTTAGTGCTCTTTCCGTATTTAGCCAAACAGAATGCCTCGCATCGGTTGAGTTCTTCCTTGATTTTGGCGTCAGACAGTTTCGTGAGAACCCGGTGAGTCCTCGTGTGATTGGCAAGTTGGATCTGACCACTATCTTGCAGCGCCTTCAGTCGGGTTGCGTATTTGCTCCAGCCAGGCGCCCCGGAGAGAACGAAAAATGTGATCTTCACACTCGGGTTTTTCTCAAGCATTGTCACGTAACGCCCAAGCGCCGCCGAGGAGGCGCCATCGTCCACGGTCCAGGCCACTCGTCTAGTGCTTGATTTAGGCAGGGCTGAAATGGAGCCCTTTGGCCAGGCGAACGCCGCGTCGGCTATGACCATTAGTCCGGCAAGCGCAAGTGCAAAGAGAGATTTGCGAGTCATTTGTGTTGCTCTCA
>Ga0208595_1000622_pt1 | contig 12839 bp, 11 predicted proteins | sample LakMenEpi28Jun11_FD_150742 | JGI IMG/M metagenome (GOLD analysis project Ga0208595, IMG submission 150742) | Freshwater microbial communities from Lake Mendota, WI - 28JUN2011 deep hole epilimnion (SPAdes) | ecosystem: Environmental > Aquatic > Freshwater > Lake > Epilimnion/Euphotic zone ...
ATGAATCTTTTAACATCTAATAAACTAAAAACATCTTTTGAACTCGAGGTCTTTCAAGTAGTTTCGATCTTGAAAGATAATTATAGTTTTTTAAAAATTAAACATTTATTCCAAAAATGTAACCCACTAACGCAGAAAGTAACATTGCGATTGTTCCCCAAATGGTAACTCTCAAGACCGCTTTTTTAATGCTTGAACCTCCTGTTCTTGCAGATGTCCATCCTAAAATGACAAGAAAAACTATAGTGAATCCATACAGCCAATATTCCATTCCTTTCACCGTTGCAAAAAGTACAACTAAAAGTGGTAAAACGCCACCAACCGTAAAAGAGGCTCCTGATGCTAAAGCCGCTTGGATTGGATTTGCTTGACTTATTTCGTTGATGCCTAATTCATCTCTTATGTGTGCTCCCAAAGCGTCTTTTTCTGTCAATTCAATAGCTACTTGCATAGCGGTCTCTTTTTTTAGTCCCCGTTTTTCATAAATTTGAGCCAAAATATTAAGTTCTTCATTTGGCATTTCTTTCAGTTCCTTGATTTCTCGTTCAATGTCAGCCTTTTCGGTATCCGTTTGCGAACTTACCGAAACATACTCGCCTGCTGCCATAGATAAAGCCCCCGCAACAAGTCCAGCAACTGTTGCTAAAACAATGGGCTCTCTTGCCGAACTTGCAGCAGCAACTCCAATTGCAAGACTTGAAATTGAAATTATTCCATCATTTGCTCCAAGAACAGCGGCTCTCAACCAGTTGCTTCTATGTATATAATGGTTGTCTAAATAGTTGTCGATTGTTATCATGGTCTTGATTTTGGGGTTGTTAAAATTGAGCTTATCGTTTTGCTGCTTGGCTAAGGCTGGCGTTTTTTATTCACTATACCTTAAGTAGCTTTTTCGTCATTTTTGATACTTATAATTTTATTATTACAAGTTTACACTTCAATTTCATTACTTTTTTCTATTTCCTCGGCTAACTGCTTTTCAAATTTATTATGTATGTAAAGCATTAAAAGTCCGAATAAAATAGCAGAAATAATCAGTATATTATTTATGATACCGCTAACAGAAAAAGATATTCGAATTAATATGGTTGAAATAAGAAACCCCGAGTTTCGAATGACTTTATGGAACTCGTCGGTGTGAAAAAATGAGAACAACAATAATATTACATCCGCAATAATAAGTATATTAAAAAACTGTTCAAAGAAAATATTATTGATGTTCTTGAAAGAAATTGCATTGCCTTCAAGTGGTTGAAAAATACCAATACTCCAACTTAAGAATGAATATATTGCAATCATTAGTAGTATAGGAACTAAAGCGGTAGCAATCCATTTTTTTGCGTTAATAAATTTTGAAATACTGGAAGCATGGGCTTTACTATTTTCAAAAGTTCTATACACTCTGGTTCGTTGAACATGGAATAGATAAATTAAATAGAACAATAGGACCGATGCTAATAAATCATAGGTAAACTGCAAATCATTTTTAATATTAAACCAATTTGTCGAAAGTGATAAATCGGAAAGGTCTTTGAACAATCGTCTAATAATGATTAGCGCAATAATTTCATACTGCTTTGAGATATAAGTAGAAGTTGATTTTGGGAGGTAGTAAATTAAAAGATACACTTCGTAAACCAATATAAAAGAAAAAGGGGTATAAATAGCCGCAATAGGATTTTTTAATAAGTTTGATGGTTCATTAACGGTTATTACATTAAAATGTATCAATTCAATTATCAATAAGTGTATGATAAAACTACCCAAAGCAATCCATAAGATAACTCGTTCACTATTTTCTTTAGTTTCTTTTGAAAGAAGTTTTTGATAAAGTTTTTCCAAGATTTTGGCTAAGTCCATATGGATGTTTTTATTCAAAATGTGCGATTATGTATCTTAATTTGTTAATACAAAAAAGGCCGATACCTTTTTGCCGCTTGGCAGTTAAAATAAATATATCAAGTGTTGAATACAAAGATAGACATAAAAAATGAATTTATAAATTTTTATTTTATTCAAAGGAAAGCATAAGGTATTCTTTTGGCAATGGGCGGATTTTGCGAAACTAAGAACCGACGCTTTTAATAAGTTCGTGACAACGGCAGCCCATTCTCTCTATAATCATAATACATTTCAAGTTTATTCATTGTTGTTGTTACTTGATTTAGAATTATTTATTTGTAAATATCGATTACTTTTCTGAAAATTGAAGGTAAATTAACGCTACAGCAGCAACGGTCATAATAATTAAAGCGGTAAATCCTAAAATATTTGCTCCTCTTCCATTCACATTTTCGCCCATTATTTTTTTGTTGTTTGAAATGTGTAAGATGATGGCAATTAGCACTGGAGCTGTTAGTCCATATAAAATGGCTGTATAAATCAATGACTGAATTGGCGTAATTCCTATATAATTTAATAACAATCCGAGTATCAACGAAATGGCAATGATGATATAAAATGCTTTTGCTTTATGAAATTTTTTGTCAAGGCCTTGTTCCCAACCAAAAGTTTCTGTGATGATATACGAAATGGAACCGCTCAATACTGGAATAGCAATTAATCCTGTTCCTATTACTCCAATTGCAAAAAGCAGATAAGCAAGATTCCCCGCTAATGGCTTTAGTGCCATTGCCGCTTGTTCAACGGTATCAATTTGATGGATGCCGCCTTTAAACAAAACCGTTCCTGTAGTAAGAATTATAAAATACATTACAAAGCCCGAAACGGCCATTCCAAAATCTACATCTTGGTTTATTTCATGAATTAATTTTTTATTTACAATCAAATGATTTCGTTTATCCTTGAATTCTTCAACTTCTACAGATGCTTGCCAAAAGAAAAGATAAGGTGAAATGGTAGTGCCAAGTATGCCAACTATAATTGCAATAAAGTCTTTGTCGAATTTAATAGTTGGAATAAACGTCGCTTTCAGAATTTCGCTAAAATCCTGTTTATACAAAAAAGGTACAATGAAATACACTAACATAACAATGCACAAATATTTTAAAACGGATGCAATCTTTTGGTATGGCAAGTAGATGATTAACCCAAGTAGAAGAATCGTGAAGAAAATACTGAAATAATTAGCATCAATAGCCGGAAATAGTAGATTCCCAACAGCGCCCATTCCTGCAATATCCGCACCAATATTCATTACTATCGCTGGAAAACTAAACAAAAGCATCAGATATAAAAGCGGTCTTGGATAGTGTTTTTTAAGTGTCCCCGTCAAACCTTGTGATGTTACGAGCCCAATTCTCGCACACATTTGTTGAATAGAAGCCATAAGTGGAAAAGCAATAATCGCTGTCCATAATGTTGCAAGACCAAATGCCGCGCCTGCTTGAGAATATGTTGCAATTCCAGAGGGGTCATCGTCACTTGCACCTGTTACTAACCCGGGCCCAAGTTTTTTCCAACTATTAAAAAGTTTAGATGTAAATGTTTTCTTTTTTAACATTATTTTTAGATATCTAGGTTAAAATAATATAAGTTTGTCGATACACAAAAAAAGTAAATCATCATTGTCCGGAGGGTATGTATTTTATTTTTCATGATTTTTCTTTTGCGGCTGTCATTTTTGTACTTGGTTTAATGTCAATAGCATTTACAGAATATATTAGGAAATAATCCGTCCATCTTCCATAACGATATTGCGTTGGGTATTGTCTGCAAAATTTTGATTATGGGTAACTACTAATAAGGTTTTATTAAACGTATGGACCAATTCATTAAAAATATCAAATACAATATCGGTGTTTTTGCTATCTAAGTTTCCCGTGGGTTCGTCACACATCAAAATCAGTGGATCGTTTATCATAGCTCTGGCTATGGCGATGCGTTGTTTTTCACCTCCCGAAACTTGATATGCCATTTTATTGGCGAGATGTTCTATGCCTAGTTTTTTGAGTAATTCGTAGGCTTGGTGTTCGAGTTCTTGTTCCGATAATTTATTCGCTTTAAGGCCCGGAAGCATCACATTTTTCAATACACTAAATTCATTCAATAAATAATGAAATTGAAATACAAAACCAATTTTTTCATTTCGCACGCGCGCGCGTTCTGCTTCTGTTTTTCCCGCCATCAATTCATTATCTATCCAAAGTTCTCCTGTATAATCGGAGTCCATTGTAGAAAGAATGTAAAGCAACGTTGATTTTCCACATCCCGATTTGCCGGTTACGGCTATAAATTCTCCACGATTTATAGTAAATGAAAGGTCTTTTAAAACATCTATTTTTACAGGATCGTAAAACGATTTGTTAATGGATTTGGCTTCTAATACGATTTTTTTTTCCATTTTATTTTCCTCTTATAATTTCTACTGGATCTACAGCACTGGCTTTCCGCGAAGGAAACCAACCTGCAAAATAGGTGGTGGCGATGGCAAAAATAACGGCGATAGCATAATATTGAATGCCATAATCTACGGGGTATGTATCTACTGTGGGCACAGCAGCCGAATTAAACGGGATGTTATCTATCATCACTGAAAAAAGCAAGCCCAGCAAGGCTCCCAATAAGGCCCCACTTAAACCGATACTCAACGAAATAGCAATAAAAATTATCTTGACATCTGCTCCCGAAAAACCTATGGCTTTGAGTATGGCGATGGTATCCATTTTTTCATAAATCATCATATTCAGTATGTTATAAATTCCAAAACCTGCTACAATTAAGAGGACAATTCCTACTGCAAATGAAATGATGGTTCTGGCGCTGCTACCCGTTTCAAACTGTGCATTTGCTGTTTGTATATCTTCGGCATCTATATTAAAAAGTGTGGCGTATTCTTTTGCTAATTCAGGAGCCTTATCGATATCGTAGAGTTTGATTTGGATATCGCTCATATACGTACTCGTTTCGCCCAATAGTTTCTGGCAGGTAGCCAAACTCACATAACTCTGCACTTTATCCAATTCCACCAAACCTGATTGAAAAAAACCGACCACTTTTAGCGTAAATTGTTCGCCGTTAATGGTAGTCACTTGAATAAGATCGCCTTTTTTTGCTAGCATTTTGTCGGCTACCCCTTGCCCTAAAATGATACTATTGGAGCGATTTTCTAAATCAAAAGCATTGCCGCCAACCACATGGTCTTCAAATTGAAACAATTTGGCTTCTTTTGCCACTTCTATGCCATTTACGACTCCATTGAGTTCAATATTGCCAAGATTATAAAAAACTTGGGCTGACAATTTTGGCGCTACTCCATACACACGAGAATCCTTTTCGAGGCTTTTAAAAATGGTTTCTACATTGTAGATTTCTTTTCGGGCGTTGGCAGGCTTAATGGAATGGATGTAATGATGGTAATTTTTATAGGTCGGATCCAATGCGATCGGTTGATTGTCTGAGGGACGGATGTCGTTATAGAGCCGAATATGGGGCGTTCTGTTTAGAACCAAGCCGTCAAGCAAGGTATTCAACCCTTCCATAAAACCCAAAAGTGAAACGAAAAAAGCCACACTAAAGGCCACACCAATAGCAGCCACCAAAGTTTGCTTGGAGCGCGCTAAAAGCATTGCTTTTGCTATTTCGAAAATGTGCTTAATTTTCATTCTTTCGAAAGTTTGATTTTTGTATTCTCGTCAATTCCGTCAAGAACTTCTACCATATTGTAATCCTTCAAGCCTGTTTTTATAGGGCGAATGGTTCCATTTTTTAGCATCACTGCCGTATCGCCTATCAAATAGTTGGTGGGAATGGTTAAGACCTCTTTTTTTTCATTGATAATGATATTTGCCTCCAACGTAAGGTTTGGATATAGCACTTTTGGAGCTTTTGTAAAAAGGGCTTCTACCCGAAAGGCTCTTTTTCGTTCATCCATCATCGGATAGATGAAACTGATAGTGGCTTCGAAAACTTGATCTTTGTAACTATCCATTCGGACGATAACTTTTTGACCCTTTTTTATTTTTACAATATCTAATTCATCGACATTAAACTCAATAACAAAATCTTGTTTTCCGAGTACCGCTAAAGGTTTAGTTCCGCTGGCAAATTCTCCTTTTTTGGCATTGATTTTATATACCACGCCATCAAATTCACTTCTTATTATCAAATCGCTTTCTGTAGATTGAGCTATTTTAAGGTTGTTTTTGCTTTGTTCTGAGGCAAGTTTCAGTTGGCGATTGAGATCTTCATAAACTACGTTTGCTTTTTTTAGATTGGCTCTGGCATTTTCATAACGCAGTTCTTGCTGCTCCAATTCGATTTTAGACCCAATATTCTGTTTCCATAAACTTTGTTGTCGCACGAGTAAAATGGAATCGTTTTTTACGTTCTTTTGCGCTAAATCAATCGCGTTTTGAGCTTGCAAAAGTTTTAAATTATTTCGTTGATAATCATTGGTAAATGCGGTAGCCCATGCATTTTTAGTAGTTAAAATAGTACTGTTGTTTTCAAGCTTAAAAAGTGGAGCACCTTGCCGAACAACGTCCCCTTCCTTTACAAAAATGGTTTCAATTTTTCCGTTCAACTCCGCAAAAACTTCATATTGATGATTACTTTTTACAATTCCTGCCGCATAAACGCTTTCCGTTATATTGGATTTTGTGGGATTAATCGTTTCCGTTGAATTATTACATCCAAAAGCGAGAAACAAGGATAACCATATGATTATTTTAGAATATATGTCCATTTCATTTTTTTTAGGTATTGTAGCGTTCTTGTATAACGCATAACGGTTTCGAGCTAATCAAAGGCAGGGAATTTTGGCATCCTGCACGTTAAGGGATTGATACGAAGTAACCTTGGACCCTAGCACAAAACTTTCATACGAAGTGCTGAAATTGGCACTTTTGCCAAGCATCTATCTAAATTTCTAACCAAAATCCGTTATTTTGTTAAAAATATTTATAATTACAAATGTAACACAATATGACGAGTAACGCTATAAAAAAATTATTTTTCTTTTAACCTTTTGGATGTTAAAAGGAAAATACATAGGAATTCCTATTAATAGCTAATATTCTTGTCATGTAAGTAGTTTTATTTTCTTCCATTTTCTGATTCTTCAGCCGTCGCTTACGTCTTGCGAGTGACTTTATTAAAAGCAACGCGCTTACTTTTATTGTATCTCAACGTTACTTGCGTAGTTTTAGTTAAAAAAAAGAAAACTGGGAGCTAATTATAAACTCATAGGGTTCGAGGAAATGCGGGGTCTACTCGTGCTGGATTTGTTGCTACTAACTGCCATCTTTTTTGTCTATGTTTATAAAATGATTTTGCCCAAGATGTTATAAAACCAGTCAGCATGCCACCATAAATAACTATCTCGTCTTCATAAATTATTGTTGTGTCGGTTTGTTTTTTTAATGACATTTTATGGTTCCAGACTTTCGCAGAATTGTCCCACTCTCTTGTCTGCAAAATTTTATTTACGTTGTCTATCTCCTCGAAAAAAAGCGAATGAAGTCCACCAAATGGAATAAAACCATAAACGAACATTTTTGTAGAAACCGTTTCGCCTTCTTTCCATATTTTAGGAAATTGTCCGCCTGTTGGTTTAAATTTTACTTTGCCATCCGCAACAAAGTTCAATAATGCACTTGTCTGAACTAATGTCCAAGCAGTATCCATGTCGATTGGAATTTCAGAAGACACGGTCAGTTTACGAGCCGAAACTTGTTTGCCTTTATAGTCAATTTTTATTTTTTCAATTTTTGTAGTCATATTTTTATTTGTCGCACACGATAAAATTGTTAGTGAAATTATTGTAGTTCATATTAGACTTTTTGTTCTTTTCATTGTCGTTGTAGTTGGTCTTCATAGCATTACTTCCAACGTTTTGCAGCTACCCGAAGGCGTTGATTTCAAAGCACTTCACTCTTAACCTAGCACAAATTTTGACAGTAGAACATATTTTGATTTAACACCTGCACCGCCAATTTTGGTTAGGTGCTGTTAGCAAAGGTTTTATCTCTCTTTGCTTAAATATTTTCTGCTAATATGTCATTTAAATGGTTTTGGCTAATAGGTTTTATTAAGTAATTACTTTCCATGCTATACTTTTTAGCTTTTTCAATATCCGCTTCATTATTAGAACTTGTGAGAATATATATTTTAACAGGTTCTTCAATTGGAATTTTTGTAAACTCATCTAAAAACTGCCATCCATCCCAAACGGGCATATTTAAGTCCAAAAAAATAATTTTTGGTAGTTCTTCTTTATCCGTCACTAACTTTTGGAGTACGTCAAACGCATCTTTTCCGTTATTGCAAACGAGAATCCTTTCAACATGACCTGAAAGCTCAATATATTTTTTAGTAATAAATATATGAGTTGGGTCATCGTCTACTATGCATACAAGATCTATTTTTTTAATCATCATTTTTTAAAAATTATTTTGAATGTTGTACCAATGTTTACTTCGCTTTCTACTTTAATCGTACCACCCATGCTTTCTAATTGGTTCTTGGTAATGAATAATCCTATTCCTCTAGAATCATCATGGCGATGAAAAGTCTTATACATCCCAAAGAGTTTATCTCCATATTTGTTTAAGTCAATACCAAGTCCATTATCTTGAAAAAACAAAGTTGTGGTTGACGTATCTTCTTCACAATAAATCCTCAAAAAAGACGCTCTGTCATCACTTTTGTATTTGATGGCATTCGTTATCATATTTAAAACAATACTATCAACATAGGCTGATATTCCTTGTGTATAAACTGCATCGGGAATCTCATTAATTATTTTAATTCCTGCTTTATGAATCTGACTTGATAAGCTTTTGATGTTTTTCTCAACAACTTTAGAAAGTTGAATTTGCTGGGATTCTTCAATCGCAAGATTCACCTTTACTACTTCAGCAAGGTCTTCCACCGTTTGTTTTAGGCTTTCTACACTACTATTTAACAAGTTTGTTAACTCGTTATTTAGAAGGTTGGGATATTCTAAGTGCAACAATTCAATTAAACCCGAAATGCCCCCACTATGCGACCTTAAATTATGAGATACGATATAGGCAAAGTTTTTTAATCGGTCATTCTGATTTTCAGTAATACGTAGTAGTGATCTGATTTCTTTTTCTACTTTTTTAAGTTCTGTAATATCGGTAGCTACTCCTAGATAGCCTGTAATAGTATTTTCATCTGCAATCTTATTTATTGAAAGTAAAATAGAAATTATGTGTCCCTCTTTGCTTTTATAGCTCCATTCTTTTGTATTGGGCTGACCAATTTGAGCTTCATAAACAAAGGTTTCAAAACCACTTATTTTCTTACTATACTTTTCGGAAAGAATTTTGCTTTCATTTTCTACTTCTTCAGGCAAATGAATAATAGCAGGTGTATATTTTCCCACTAATTCTTCTGCTTTATAACCAAGCATTTTTTCTGCTCCTGAATTAAAAAGTGTAATTTGTCCTTCCGTATCTGTGGCAATAATGGAAACCTGTGTGCTGGCATCTATTAGAGCTTGAAAGTTTGAAATCGCTTCCTTTAATTTTCTTTCCGCCTCTTTTTCCTTACTAATGTCTCTTACTAATGACCATATTAGCTTTTTACCTGCCGCATCTTTTACCACAACACCTTGCAGTGATACCGGATATCTTGAACCGTCTTTTCGGATATATTCCTTTTCAAAGGTTTCGCAACTTCCATTTTCTTCCATTTGTTTAAGAGCAATGGCGTCAAGGTTTTCGTACTCTATTGGGGTTATATCCCAATAACTAAGTGCAAAAAAATCCTCTTTTGTGTATCCCGTTGGCTCAATAAGTTTATCATTTACATCAATAAATTGCCCTGTGTCATAATCATTTAATGCTATACCCACAGGTGAAAGTTGGTAAAATGATGATAAAAGATTTTTTTGGTAGTTTATTTCCTCTTCCTGTTTTTTTCTTTTAGAAATGTCCACGATTTGTGAAATAAAGTAGAGAATTTTACCCTCGGTATCTTTTACAACCGATACGGCAAGTATGATATAGACAAGATGCCCTTCCTTATGAAAATATCTCTTTTCCATTTGGTAATGGTTTCTTTTGCCCTCAATCACTTCGTTGAACAACGCTTGGTCAATATGTAAATCATCCGGGTGTGTGATATCCTGAAAAGTTAGTTTAAATAATTCTTTTTCGGGGTATCCTACAATTTCACAAACTTTTTGGTTCACTTTAACCCATTCCCCTTTTGGACTGATTATAGCCATACCTACTGCAGCGTTTTCAAAATTCCCTCTAAAAGCTTCCTCGCTTATTCTTAATTCTTCTTCTTTTAGTTTCCTTTGAGTTATATCTTGATGCGTGCCATACATCCATAAAGGTTTTCCGTCTTCGGACCATTCAAAGACTTTTCCACGGTCATAGACCCATACCCATTGCCCACTTTTATGTTTCATTCGAGCTTCAAACTCATAGAATTCCGATTTTCTTTCAAAACATGCATTTAATCTTTTACCCGACTCTTCTATGTCATCAGGATGGGCTAATTTCATCCATGTTTCTATACTTATTGGTGCTAGCTCTTCAAGGGTGTAGCCTACAATTTCGGCCCATCTCTCATTAAATATTGTTGCGCCAGTTTGTACATTCCACTCCCAAGTCCCTACGTTTGTTCCCTCAATCAATGATTTATACCTAAACTCATTGTTTTTGAATGATGTAATTTCGTTATGAATCCCAAGCATGCGAACGGGTTTCCCATTTTCATCTCGTATGGCTTTCCCTTTACATCTTATCCAAACAATATGTCCCTCTTTGTGTCTGTAGCGTACTATCTGATCATAGGGATAATTTTCATCAGACAGATGTTTTTCTATACTATCTTTGGCCAGATTTAAATCGTCTTTGTTTATGATGTCTTGCCAAGCACTTGGGTTATGAGGCATTTCATCGGGATTGTAGCCTAGTGTATTCCAAAAAACGGGGTTCATCCATTCGTTTTCAGGCTTTTCTAAATCCCAAAACCATAAACCATCTAAACAAACATTTTGAATAAAGTCAAATATTTTATCGTCTGTTTTTAATAAACGATACAACTCTTCTTTTAAGTAATAATCTTTGTCTGTATTGGATATATTCACTTTCATGTAGTCTTGTTAAAATGTTAACTAACGTCCAAGGTTTATACGATGTGGCCGCTTTGAGCAATAAATATTTTATAATCACTAAATATTATTGGGCAAAAAGGGTCTTTTTAACACTGAACCCAACATATTGCATGTAACAGGCTGGGTGCCTTATTTTTATTGTTATTAATTGCAAATATATACTTTATTTTGTTATTTTTTAAAATTTAATGTTTTTTTTATTTTTATGAAATTGAATTTTTTATTTAATCTCGATTAGCAAATTTAAATAAATGAACTAGTTTTACTAATACATTTTACTTTCTCCGTCATTTGGGATAAATATTTTTTCTGAAAGCCCAATTTTTGAGACTTCATTTTTTAGCTGGATTCTTGTTGTTGGACAATGATTTACGGCTTCTAAATGATTAGCAATTACTTGGTTTGGTGCATTTTTTACAAATTTCAAAATGTCGTCCATTCGCATTAATAAAGGTTGAAAAACATCTAATTGAGCAGTACCGCATGCTACAACTGAAATTTCAGGCTTTAATTGGGTTAATGTTTTATGTACATCGTCTGTATAAATGGTATCCGCACTTAAATAAATAGACTTTTCATTGGGTAATTCTATGTAAAAACCCATTACATTTCCCATAGGTTTTGCTACAAATCCGTATCCGTGAACGGCTGGAATACCTTGAATTTTACCCCCCAAAAAATCGCTCTCTTTCCAATAATCTACAGTTTGAGATACTTTTAGTCCTTTTTTTCGCAATGTAGCTTCGTCTTTTATGCTACAAATAACTGGAATTTGTTTAGCGCGAAGAAAATTCTCCGCTTCCTTGTCCAAATGGTCTGGGTGTAAATGTGTTATTAAACAATGTGTTGTTTTTTCAACTATGTTCATTGCGTTATTAGGCAAATCTACAATAGGATTGCGTTGTGGTTTAAAACGAAAAAGTGTAAAAGGCGGACCTGCTGTTCCTTTTTTTCCCAACATCGGGTCTACTAAAATTACTTTATCGCCTGTTTCAATGACCAACGTTGCATTTCGCAAATGTGTTACTTTCATTATTTTATATTTTTAATTTAAAAGTGCAAAATTGGTTATTTTTACTTTTTATTCCATTGATTGAAATCAAGAAATTCGTTTTCGTATCCTACTCAATGTTTCCGGTGTAATACCTAAATAAGAAGCAATATGATATTGAGGAATGTGAAGCAGCCAATTGGGTTTCGTTTTCATAATGTCTAAGTACAAGGCTTCTGCTGTATTTACAAAATGGTTAAACTCTTCATTTTCTTTATTTACAACAATTCGTTGAAAAATAGTTTCTATAAATAGCTTGCCACAATTGTATTGATTGGTAAATTCTAAAAATTTATCTTTAGATAAAACCCTTAAATCTACATCCGATAGGGCTTCCTGATATTTTTTTGTCGAAGTTGAATTTGTAAATGAAGAGAAATCGGTAATAAAAATAGGTTCGGTGTAGAAGTTGATATTTTTTTCTTTATCATTGGTCGCATAATATTCTCGAATGATTCCGTTGTCTAGAAAACGTAATTCATTTTCGGTTTTGCCATTTTCTAAAATAACACTTCCTTTTTTATACGATTTCTTAACAAACGTATTTACAAATTCTGCCAAACCTTCTTTATTAAAAGGAAATTCATTACTAAAAAATAAGAATAATTTGTCTGTTTCTGTCATTTTTATTGTCTATACGGTTCGTTTCGGTATAATTGCCACCAACGGTTTGCAGCTACCCGAAGGTGGCGATTTAGAAGCTCTTCACTGTCAACCAAGCACAAATTT
>Ga0208595_1000624_pt1 | contig 12818 bp, 8 predicted proteins | sample LakMenEpi28Jun11_FD_150742 | JGI IMG/M metagenome (GOLD analysis project Ga0208595, IMG submission 150742) | Freshwater microbial communities from Lake Mendota, WI - 28JUN2011 deep hole epilimnion (SPAdes) | ecosystem: Environmental > Aquatic > Freshwater > Lake > Epilimnion/Euphotic zone ...
ATGCTAATGTAACCAATGCCAAATTAGACAAAGCGAATATCCCATTAAGTGGATTTGGAGCTGCCGCAGCAGCTGTTGATTTAGGTTCAAACAAATTAACAAACGTAGCAGATCCAACAGCAGCTCAAGATGCTGCAACAAAAAATTATGTGGATACTGCTACTGCAGGAATTACAACTCTGGCTGATGGAACAATTTACATTGGAAATGCTTCAAACGTTGCAACAGAGGTAACACTTACTGGAGATGTTACTACAGATAATGCCGGAGTAACTGCCATTGGAACAGGTAAAGTAAACTCATTGAAAATCTTAGACGGCACTATAGCTGTTACAGACATTGCAGATAATGCTGTTGAAACAGTTAAAATTAAAGATGCTAATGTTACCACAGGTAAAATTGCAAATGATGCTGTAACAACAGCTAAAATTACGAATAGCAATGTAACCTATGCTAAAATTCAAAATGTGAGTGCTACCGATAAAGTTTTAGGAAGAGTAAGCTCAGGAGCCGGAGTAATTGAAGAAATTGCGACTACAGGAAGTGGTAATGTGGTTCGTGACACCTCTCCAACACTAGTTGCACCAAATTTAGGAACCCCGTCTACTCTAGTATTAACAAGTGCCACTGGTTTGCCTTTAACAACAGGGGTTATTGGAATATTACCAGTAGCCAATGGAGGTACAGGATCTGCAACACAAAATTATGTTGACTTAACCACAAATCAAACAATTGGAGGTGTAAAAGCGTTTACTTCAAACGCGACTTTTAACGGGCAATCAATCGGTAAAGGAAATGCTAGTGGTGGTGAAAACTTAGCTGTTGGAGCAGCTGCAATGAATGCAGTTAGTACTGGGGTACGAAATACAGCTATCGGAAATTCGGCAATGCAAAATTATGTAGGTACAAGTTTTGATAATAATACAAGTGTTGGGTACGCAAATCTAGTTGGCTTAACAACAGGTTATGGTAATACCTCTGTGGGTGCAGAATCTATGATGGCATTATCAACTGGAAATTCAAATACTTCGATTGGAAATCAATCTTTAATTAGTACTACTGGAAGTAATAATGTTGGAGTTGGAAAACGTTCTGGAGATGCAAATACTACAGGAAATAACAATACAATTATTGGAACAAATGCCAATTTGGTAGCCAATAATTTAAACAACGCTACTGCATTAGGATATGGAGCGGTTGTTGGTTCAAGTGATACTGTTCAATTAGGAAATACAGATGTAACATCAGTAAATACAAGCGGAAAATTAACGACTGGTGCTGTAACTTATCCAAATACAGATGGAACTGCAAATCAAGTTTTATTAACTAACGGAAGTGGCGTGGCATCTTTTGGATCGATTCCAACTTTAAATCAAAATACTACTGGAACTGCAGCGAATGTTACAGGTACCGTTGCTATTGCAAACGGAGGTACAGGGCAAACGACTAAAACAGCTGCTTTTGACGCATTGTCGCCAATGACCGCTTCAGGAGATATTATATATGGTGGAACTAGTGGTACAGGAACACGTTTGGCTAAAGGGACTGACGGCCAAGTATTAACCCTAGCCAGTGGAGTGCCAAGTTGGGCGACACCTTCAGGAATAACAACTCTAGCAGCCATAGGAAGCACCGCCAATGCAAACGGCGCTACGATTTCAGGTTCTACACTCAATTTACAACCTGCTAGTGCAGATTTTGGGGGTGTGGTAACTACTGGGGCGCAAACTTTTGCAGGAGCTAAAACATTTAATTCAGACTTAAAAGTAAATGATTTGACTGTTGGTAAAGGGGCTGCTAACAATACCACGCTTTTGGGGTTTGAAGCTGGAGCAGCTTTAACGAGTTCTGGCACCAATAATGTCGCTGTAGGTTATCAAGCATTAAAAGCAACTACAGGCGGAACCGATAACATAGCAGTCGGAAATATTGCTGCAACTACGTTGACATCAGGAACGGGTAATGTCGCATTAGGTTCACAAGCTTTAAGATTTGCAACAACGGGTAGTTCGAATAATGCCATTGGAAATGGGGCATTAAGCGCAGTTACCACAGCGAGTAACAACATCGCGATTGGTACTGTTAGTGGCTCACGATTAACAACAGGTGCAAATAATATAACTATTGGTAATTCAGCTGGTATGTATATCGGAACAGATTATTCTTCGGGAAATACAACAGGTAATAACAGCATTATGATTGGAACCCAAACAAGACCGGCGGCGGACGGTGAGACAAATCAAATAGTAATTGCCGGTGGAGCCGGACCATCTGTTGGCTTGGGATCTAACACAACTACCATTGGTACATCTGCTACTACAAGAGCGGTCATTTATGGGTCAACTAGTTTGTCAAACTTTCCTGCAACAGCTGCTTCGGGTAATGGAAGAGACTTTACCTTAGAGGCTCAAGATGGTTTTACTACAGGGAACACAAATGGTGGTAATATTAACTTAACGCCTGGTACAGCAAATGGTTCAGGTACGGCAGGTATTGTAAAAGTAAACGGTCAAATTCAAATTACTGGAGGAAACCCTGGAGCGGGAGAAGTTTTAGTTTCAGATGCGAATGGTTTAGCTACTTGGTCTAATGCTGTTGGTACTACAGTGGTAACGAACTCTACAACTTATGCCATAACTACTGCAGAAGCATATGTTTTCTATAATGGTTCAGCAAATGCTGCATTTACAATTCCTGCTGCATCGTCTACAAATCAAGGTAAAGCCATAACTATAAAAAACAAAACAGGTTTTGGTATTACCATTACACCTGCATCAGGAACGATATATATTGATAATGCAAATACAGGAGCAGCAAATGTGAGTATTGGTATCGAAGCATCTAATAACTGGATCAAACTGGTTTCTGATGGAACACAATGGAATGTATTGAGAGCTTTATTCTAATTGTTTAAATTGAATATGAAAAAAATAATACTTGTTTTAACCCTTTTTTTGGTATTTCTGAATGGGAATGCCCAAACAGGTATTGGTACTACTACGCCAAGCCCTTCGGCCAAGTTGGAAGTAGCTTCTTCTAATCAAGGTTTTTTACCTCCAAGAATAGCATTAACGGCTACAAATGCAGCAAGTCCAGTGACTTCTCCTGCGACAGGCCTTCTTGTTTACAATACAGCTACAACAGGAACCCCTCCTAATAATGTAGCACCAGGATATTATTATTGGAATGGATCGGCTTGGGTAGCCATACTGAGTAATATTACAACTAGTAGCATTTCTGGAAACGGAACAACTACTACATTGACTAATTTTGGAGCGGAAGTTAATACCCAATCTGGAACTTCATACACTTTAACAGCTACTGATAATGGTAAAATTATTAGTTGTACCAGTAATAGTGCCGTTACGATTACGGTACCTGCATTAACATCTGGGTTTAACTGTTTGATTGTACAAAGAGGAACGGGTCAAATAACCTTGTCTGCCTCAGGTTCTACCATTAACAATCGATACAATTTTAATAAAACAGCGGGTCAACATGCAATCATGAGTCTTGTAAGTGTTGCAGCGGGAATTTTTGTTTCTTCGGGAGATATGTCAAATTAGCTAGTATATGAAAAAAGTAATTATTTTTATTTTTTCTATAATTAATTTGGGAAGTCATGCGCAAATGATGTCGACTTACCAGCCCGTACACATGCAACCTACTGTTCAATTGGATTATTGGGTATACAGCACCCATTCTGGAAATGGTAATGTCTCTCAATACCCTATAGTACCTACTAATTTTACTGAAATGAATGCCATATTCAACAGTTCAAATAGTAATACGAATTTAGTACAAACAGGAACTACAAATTCGGCTAAGCTATTAGATTGGCAAAGTACCTCTGAATTGAGTAGTCTTGGAATAAACATACCTAATGGAGGTATGTACTTTGGACTCCGAATACAAGGCACCTTTATTCCAATGGAATCAGGCATCTATACCTTTACTATTTCTTCTGACGATGCTAGTGATTTGTTTTTTGAAGGAACTTCAGTAATTAGCACCTATTCAGGTCAAGCTATTCAACCTTTAGGAACACGAACAGGTACTATAAATTTGACAGCCGGAGTACGCTATTCCTTTATTACCCGTTTGCAACAAGGAGGTGGCGGTTTTGGATTTAGAATGTATTGGAAATCGCCATCACAAAATAATGCTCCATCATCCTATTCAAGTGTACTTCCTGCGAATACCTATTTTCAATCTTGGACCCAAAATTTGCAAGAATTAGTTTCAGTACCCTTTATGGATGGAAGTACAGCAGCAAAGGCAGCACCTAATGCAAAATATATTCAGACGGCTTTTAATAATTTTCCTGATGGAACGTATTGGATTAATTTACCTTTTGTAGGGCCTACTCAAGTATTTTGTTTGTTGAGCAATGCTGTTGATGGAGGCGGTTGGATGATGGCAATGAAAGCTACTACAGGCACTACTTTTAGTTATTCTAGTACGCATTGGACAACTGTAACCACTTTAAATACTGCCCAAACCAACAGAAATAATGGTGATGCTAAATTTGATACAATGAATTATTTTTATGCTAAAGACATTATGGCATTATGGCCTGATATTCCATGGAATTATGCAGGAAGTACAACAGGTGGAAGTGTGAATACTAATGGGAGTTATGGAAATTGGTGTTGGTTGCAAAATAACTTTAATAATGGCATTCGTAGTACTACAATTAATTTTTTTAATTCAGCTCCCAAATTCTTTTATGGAGATGCGAATAATTTTGCTGGAAAGGGATTGGCTTTCTCTTCCCAAGTAGATGTTCGTTTTTATGGATTTAATTATACAGGAGGAAGTGGTTCAAATGTTCGTTGGGGCTTTGGATGGAATGAAAATGGAGGAGGATTGTATCCTAATGGAAATGAAGGCTCAAATGACGTTTCTGGAGGAATAGGAATGTCGGGGGTTTTCACCACGGGTATTAATTATTCTGCTGGAGATCAAATTTCTTGTTGTCAAAATGTTACAGGGATTAACCGTTCGGCGCGAGTTGAAATTTATATTCGATAAGATGAAAAAGAGCTACTTTTTATTGTTTTTTTTAAGCGCTGTAGTGAGTGGACAAACGGGTATTGGTACTACTACACCAGCTGCTAAGCTTCATGTAAAATCTAATGGATCAACCTTTCGATTAGAAGGTACTGACCATACCTACATGGAATTTTATCCACAAGGAGCAATTACACGTTTTGGTTGGTTTGGATATCCTTCGGCAAATTCAGTTGATTTAACCATTTCAAATCAGAGTGCTACAGGAGCTTTTAGTATAAACACCAACAGTTTAGAACGATTTCGAATTAATTCTTCAGGATTAGTAGGGATTGGGACCTCAACACCATCTTCAACCTTAACTGTAGGAAATGCTACGGGTTCAGTAAATGGCGAAATAACAATTAACCCAGCCGCTATTGCAAATGAAGGTGGCCAAATAACCTTAAAAAAATCAGTTAACGGAAGTACAGCAGATTGGATGATCGATCAATATGGAACAAATACTTCCAATGCAAGATTTCGTATTTTTAATTCGTTAGGTGAGTCTAATGGTATCGCAATTTTAGAAAATGGAAATATGGGAATTGGAAATATTGCACCTACTGTTCGATTGCAAGTAGCAGGCGATATCATTGCCAATTCTATTGCTGGTTCGTCAGACGCACGTTTTAAAACTAATATTTTTCCTATTGAAAATCCATTACAAAAGGTAATGCAAATGCGTGGCGTTACTTTTGATTGGAAGACTAAAGAATTTCCAAATCGAACTTTTAGCGAAAAGCGTTCATTAGGATTTATAGCACAAGAAGTCGAAAAAGTTATTCCTGAAGTAGTTCAAACTGAAAATAGCACAGAAGGATTTAAATCGGTTCAATACGATAAAGTTGTAGCCCTACTTGTTGAAGCAATTAAAGAACAACAAAAACAAATTGAACAATTGCAACAAAAAGTTAAAGAGCTAACTGAAAAAAAAGGAAATGAAAAATAAAATACTATTTTGTATTTGCATTCTATTTTTTAAAATACCTTCTATGTTTTCTCAGACGGTTACCACAACTGCTGCGCCTATAAATTTCAATTTAACTGCTGCATGGGCATCACCAACCCAAGTTGCAAATGGTGTAACCATACAAAACGGACATACAATAAACGTACCTACAGGAACTATTTTCTATAGTGGTAAAATTGATTTTGTTGGAACAGGAAAACTTCAACTAATTGGAAATGGAAAATGGATGCCAGGACCTGCAATAACTAGTTTAAAAAGTTGTAAAGAAATTTTAACTTATTACCCAATGACTCCTTCAGGTCAATACACTATCGATCCCGATGGTGCTGGTGTTACACCATCAACTTCTTGTTATTGTGATATGACGACTGATGGTGGTGGATGGACTTTAGTCTTGAATTATTTACATAGAGGAGGAACTAATCCTGGGCTTTGGGTTAAAACAAATAGTTTACCGTTATTAGGCTCAACTATATTAGGAAATGATGAATCAGGATCAGCAACAACATGGGGACATACCGCACCGTCATATTTAAATGCATTCCCATTTACGGAACTACGTTTTTATGGGGCAACTTCAGGACATGGAAGAATAATTAATTATAAAACGACTCATTCTAATACAATTTCTTACTTTAAATCAGGAATAGGAAGTATGACAGGTGTAAATGGTATTTTTACACCATTATCTGGACATACAGCATTTTTGCCTAATAGTGCCGCTAGTTTCTTTGTTAATGAAGGAAATTTTGCGATGACTAACTTCCCTTTTTGGTTAGGTGCAACTTATCATTGGGGAATTAGTGGGCAAGGTTACCGTTGGGAGATGGATGATTATCCAGCATATGGAGGTTCAGGATTTCAACACAATACTTTTCATCAAATTTGGATCAGATAATAATGAAAAAAGCGTATATAATATTTTTATTTTTGGGTTTTGTAGGGTTAGCCCAAACAGGTATTGGTACCACCACGCCTGATGCTTCTGCAAAATTAGATGTATATTCAAATAACAAAGGGTTTTTACCGCCACGTGTAACTTTAACGAGTGTTACAGATGCTGCAACTATTCCTTCTCCTGCCATAGGGTTGTTAGTGTATAATTTGGGGTCGGCTGGATTACAAGCAGGTTATTATTATTGGAATGGCAGTAGCTGGTCTACTATTGCAACAGCAGCATCACCAGATCAATCTGTTGATTATATCCAAGCTGCTTTATCGGCTAATCAAAGTTTGTCCTCGGCAGGAAATATCATTTTTAATGTATCATCTGGAGCAGGTATCTCTTTAAATAGTGGTGGATTTAATTTGATTGCAAATAAAACCTATAGACTAGAGGCAGCTTTAGGAGGTACATCAGGAGGTTATGCTTACTATGGATGGGTAGATAATACTAATACATTGCTTTCAGGAGGTAGTATAGGTGTGATAATGAAAGCAGGAACGTCCTATACAGATGCCCCACAAGATAAAGCTGTTGTTTATTTTACTCCATCTACTAATACGACAGTTTATTTGAGAGTTCTGTCAGTAAATGGCGGTGTTACTGCTTATCCTCCTAATGCTAACAGTAGTTATTCAAGTACTTGGGCAACAATTCAGCAAATTGGTTCGTCAGCTATTGTGAATCCTTGGGTATTATCTGGAAATAATGTAAACAATACTTCTGGTAATGTTGGGATAGGAACAAATTCTCCAACATCAAAATTAAATATTGCTGGTGGTGGGGTGAAATTAGCCTCTGGTTTAGGAAACGTTTCAACAAGACCAGCTTTAAATACTACTTCGATTGGAAATTATGAGATTAGAGGTGTGGGAGGCGGAGCTTCTCAAATTGATGGACAAGATGATGGGTTTTTAAGGTTATCAGCAGGAGGAGGTACAAATGTTATAACACAAAGTTCTATTGATATAAGTGGTTACTCCACAGTTCCAGATATGAGCAATAATATAGTGATGCGAACTGGTGGTTCTGAGCGATTAAGAATTGATCCAAGTGGTAACGTAAATATTACTGGAAAATTAAATATTGGTGATCCTAGTGGAAATGTATCCACCAAACTTTCAGGTAGAGTAACCGCAGGAACTTTTCTTATGTTTGATAATTTAAGATTTTCTGTTACAACATCTGGCCAAAGAGGACTTTCTATTGCAACGGTATCTGGGACTGTAAATCTTTATGTTGAGGGTAGATACAATAATGGTAACAATGTTATTTATGGAAGTAGAACAGATTCCCCTGTAACTTACACAACGACTCCAAGTGGCTCCCCATTCGGTTGGGGGTTTATTTCATCAGGAGATACTATTGTTTACCATCTTACGGATGCAGACAACAGTAGGATGTACCGCGTAACATTGATAATTATGCCTTCTTATATTAATAACTTTATTTCGATAGAACGATTAATATAATAAGAAAATTATTATCTAACTGCAATAGCAGAAATTTCAACATTCACATTTTTTGGTAAACCTGCCACCTGAACGGTTTCTCTTGCTGGTGCGGTTGCTTCATTGAAATAAGCTCCGTAAATAGCATTTATTTTTGAAAAGTTATTCATATCACTAATAAAAATAGATACTTTTATTACGTTTTCAAAAGTCATTTCAGTAGCTTCTAAAACCGCTTTAAGATTTTCCATAACTTGTTTGGTTTCAGTTTCTATGTTTTCTAAAACCAATTCATTAGTTAACGGATTAATGGCAATTTGTCCTGAAGTATACAGCATATTTCCAACTAAGACAGCTTGATTATATGGCCCAATTGGTGCAGGAGCTTTTTCTGTAAATATTATTTTTTTCATTTTTTCTACTTTCTACTTTCTATTTTTTACTTTTTACTTGAATTTACTTATCTCAATCTCGGATCTGGTAAATTTCTTTTATCCCACTTAATATCACTTAGCATAGAAGATTTAATTCCGATAAAGAAATTCCACGATTGATAGACACCAATAGGTACAATACTAAAACTCATTCGCCAGCTTTCTAAATCTCTTTCAAATCGAAGTTGCGTAAATGAAATTCCTTTTTGTGCAAAATCATATCCAGATGAGAATCCCATTTTCCATTTTACAGCCATATCAATATTACCAGAAACCATTACAGAATTTGTAGTTATTTCACGTTGACTTGTGTTATTACTATATGTTAAAGAATAGGCTATTTGTAAATCCCATGGAAATTTGTAATTAAACAGTTCTGACTGCTGATTTTTTGCATCATCTTTTTTAAACAAACTTTCATCTTGATTACTTAAATCAACAGCTGCGCCAAACAAATCATCTTTACGCCCTCCATTTTGAACCGATTGTTTTGATTCTTTTTTCCCACTCAGTTCGTTACTACTAACAGTATAATTTAAGGTAATATTAGAACTAGTCATTCTAGCTAAACCATTTCCATTATTTATACTAAATTCATTTATTCTTTGGTTGTTACTGTCTAAATCATATGGGTCAAAACGCGCTCCGAAATTCACTCCTAATTTATCATTAAATACTGTTGTTCCTCCAATAAAATTTATAGGTTCTAATTTAAATGTATCAGCGGTTAAATTATAACTTGTTGAAAAATTAAACTGATTTAATAGAGAAATTTTCTTGCTTTCTCCTTTTTTACTTGCCGCATCTAGTACTTTGGCTTCTAATGAATTGGAAATTCCAATACCAATTGAATTTGCAACACCTAAACCAGGAGCACCCAGCAAAGTATTTTCAAATCTACTATAACTGATATAATTTCCTAAATTATCTTGATATTGGTCGTAGTAGCGCTCAAAGCTTGGCGTATAACCATAAGAAATACTTGGTCGAATTAAATGTCTTATGGCTTGAATTTTGTTTGTTTCTTTAAAGGTATAGGTTCCATAAATAGTAGTTCCAATACTTGTAGTAAAATTGTATGTTCGATAAGAATCAAAACCATTTTTTCTAACTATTTCTACTTTATTAGTGGTAGTATTAAATATTTTTTCATTAGTATTAAATACCCAATTTTCAGCAAATGCAGTACCTGCTGAAACACTAAAATGCTTAAAAATTTTAAAATTTGTAGTAATTGGAATAGTATGTGCTATTCCAGCTAATGCAGTATCAAACATTTGGGATTTAAACAGAAATTCTTCTTTAGTAGAAATTCTATTATCTCCTCTTAATCCATATTGAAAATTAATATTTTGAAAAATCCCCTTTTTTATTCCATCTTGTTTCGCAAATGGAAAAATTCTGTCTACACTCGCATTAAATGAAGGTAGCGTTAAATTTACAATTTCAGTATTAGTATTTTGATTGTGCGTTACGGCTACTGAAAAATTTACTAAAGGTACAATTGGAACTGTTTTAGAATAACTTATAGAAGAACTTAGTGTATTGTTCAAATTAGAACCTACATTAACTAAATTCATAGATTGACGAAAATATTTACTACTTCCAAAATTTACAGAAGACGAAAATCTAGAATTTGCAGAAGCTTTTGCATCCTGACTGTGCGACCATTGTATATTATATTGATTGGTTCTAGCATATCCTGGAAATCCTTTTTCACCCAGTACCTGATTTTCATACCTTACTTGAAAATTTCCACTAAATTTATATTTCTTGGCGTAGGAAGTTTCAGAACGAAGGGCATAACTTCCGTTGGTAAAATAATCTCCTAAAAGGGCTAAATCATAATATTCGCTTAATGCAAAATAATACCCTCCATTTTGTAAAAAATAACCCCGTTCATTATTTTGTCCAGGTGCTGGCATAATTACTCCAGAAGTATTTTTATTGGTCATGGGGAAAAATGAAAAAGGAACGCCAATGGGAGTAGGAACGTCCGCAATATACATATGAGTTAAACCGGTTACAAATTTCTTTTTTGGTACCAATTTAGCTTTGTAAGCTAGAAAATAAAATTCTGGTTTTTCAACATTTGTGGAAGTAGTAAACCGTGCTTTTTTAAAAAAGATAACCGAATCATTTTCTCTTTTCGAAACTTCAGATTTCAGAAACATTTCACCTTGTTTGCTTCGAGTATTCCAAATTTGTGCTTTCCCGGTTTTTGTATTAAATCTAATAGAATCGGGTTCAATAACATTTTCCCCTTGTTTAAAATAAGGAAATTGCGAATATACACCGGCGCTATCTTTTAATCTTCCAGCATATACCTCGTTTTTCTCATAATCCAAAACAATAATTCCCGATTTTAGTATGAAATCTTGGTAATGTAGTTCTGCCTCATTATATAATGTTAACCTTTTTTTTCTTTGGTCTAACTTTTCATAATCCTTAGCTTTACGATTTACAATACCTTCCAATAATGGTTTTTTTGTAGAATCTTTTTTAATAGTAACTAATTCATTTACATTTACTTGTGTGCTATCTTTACGAGAAGTATTTTGACCGTAAACTTCTAAATTGCTTACAATTAGAAAAAAAAATAAAAAAACGATATGATTAATCTTTGTACTCAAATCTATAAATACTATTTTTGTAAAAAATGGTTCGGTTTTTGAAGGGTCAAACTTACGCATATTTTTTGTTAAAATTTAGTATTTAATAAAATTATAACGTATTTGAATTAACCGAAAATAATTAATCACAAATGAAAAAAGTACTCGTAATTATATTTGTATGTTTATCTTTCTTTTCAGTAGCACAAGAAAAGAAATTTAAAGTAATTTTAGATGCTGGACATGGTGGTAAGGATCCTGGTGCCGCAAAAAATGGTTGTATTGAAAAACATATTGCTTTAGATGTGGTTTTAAAAATTGGAAAAATATTAGAATCTTATCCCGATTTTAATGTTAAATACACACGATCAACGGATGTTTTCATACCTTTAAGAGATAGAGCAAAAATTGCTAATGATTTTGAGGCCGATTTATTTGTTTCTGTTCACTGTAATTCTTCAGTATCTCCAAAACCATATGGCGCAATGACTTTGGTTATGGGATTGTCTCGTGCAGGTATGAATTTTGAAATTGCAAAAGCGGAAAATGCGGTAATTTCTTTGGAAGATAATTTCAAAGAAAAATATGAAGGTTTTGACCCAAATAATCCGAATACACAAATAGGACTTCGTATTATGCAAGAAGAAACGTTGATGCAAAGCATTAATTTTGCCAGTACGGTACAAAGTTATTTTAAAAATAGTTTACAAAGAAAGGATTTAGGTATGCACCAACAACCGCTTTGGGTTTTAGATGCAACCGTAATGCCAGGCGTTTTGATAGAATTAGGTTTTTTAAGTAATTTGGAAGAATCTAAATATATGAAATCGGAAGAAGGCAAATCAAATTACTCTCAAATTATTGCACGCTCAATTATTGAATATAAAAATAATGTAAGAGGCACGAATACACCTCCAAATGTATTACAAATTAAAGAACCAGTAATTGTTGAAGAATTGCCTGTTGTGGATACATCTAAAGTAGTTGATGCAGCTCCTGAACCATTTATACCTGCTGAGTTAGCCTATAAAGTACAAATTAGTTTTAGTACTAAGAAACTTGAATTAACGCCGGAAAACTTTAATGGTTTGGCAAATGTAACCATGATAGAAGTTAGTGGAGGTTACAAATATTTTTACGGACAAGGAACTATAGAAGCGTGCAAAAAATTTCTAACTGAAGCCAAACAAAAAGGATTTGCTTCTGCTTTTATTGTTACACCAAATTAAACGTATGAAAAAATCGATAGTACTATTAATAAGCTTGTTTTCTGTATCATTTTATGCACAAACTAAAAAATTCAAAGTAGTTTTAGATGCTGGACATGGTGGTAAAGATTATGGAGCTACCTAT